>Ga0194116_10000028_pt1 | contig 286190 bp, 236 predicted proteins | sample TA2MahsurfametaG_4_FD_148617 | JGI IMG/M metagenome (GOLD analysis project Ga0194116, IMG submission 148617) | Freshwater microbial communities from Lake Tanganyika, Tanzania - TA2015008 Mahale S9 surface | ecosystem: Environmental > Aquatic > Freshwater > Lake | place: Tanzania: Lake...
GATGAACTGGCTGTATCCTTTCTAAAAAAGTTTTACCGTAATGAATCCAACAATTTAGGCATTGTTATTCATTACAGTGATTTCGATCCGATTCGAGACAGTACATCCTTTAAACTTTTCTACCATGAATTAATTCCTGATTCGGTCATTACCTACCGAGAAATTCTTCGAAAATTAATTGAGGCCGGTCCAAATGGCTTAGTCGAAATTGGAAATAAACATGTATACTTTCCCCCTGACTTACAATTACCATTAGGTAACAAAGGTAAATATGGACCCAAGCGTTAATTAAGCCCAGAAATCAAACTCACTGCTGAAGATTCTCTTTTCGATTTCAGTTCAAGCAGTTTAAATTTTTACAATTGCCGAATCTCTATTTTACCCTCGGGTGATGAGGAAGGATTAGGCGAGCCAATCTTTGGAAGAATAAAACTTAAGGATCTTGCATTTAATCAATGCACCGGCCTTGTCTCAATTGAAAATTTACAATTACAAACCTTACAGATATTTCTCTCAGAAACAGCATATCTGGAGGACATAGTCATCGACAACAATTTGCATCTAAGTAACAATAGTGGTGATATTCAACTTCTAAATGTCAGCGCACAAGCTGGTATAAAGAAATACAGATCTGAATCACCCTTAGAAATAAATCATCACGGTGGATTGCTTGAAATGGATCGGTGCTCCTTCACAGGTAGTGTAGGTGACTCACTGCTAGATCTTGCAATCTATTTTAAAGTGGATCAATTGCACATTACCAACACCAGAATCAAAGCAGATGTTGAATTCAATGGACGGGTCAATGAAGACGTGAAGTTACTCGATAACCGAATTGAAGGCATGGTTGATCTGACTCTATTTCGATTCCCTGAAACAGACACAAGATTTCCATTTCAACAATTTAATCAAGCCTCTTTTGTCATGTGGGAAAAGGAAGACGGAAGCCGAATCACTGCAGAAGATTTTGCAAAGGATACGGAGGGTAAAAAAGAGTATTTCTATTATTGGATGGCTACGTTCAAACGGTTATACGACGTTTACCGAAAACGAGCAGACCTTGAATCGGCCAATATTTGTTACCAGAAAATGAAGGAGTTGGAAATATTATACCTCTCCAAAAAACCAACACGCACTTTTCAGGACGGCATGAGACTTTGGATGAACCGTACCATGGGATTTTACACCGATCATGCCACCAATCCAGCCAAGGCCTTGTTCATTTCATTTCTCATTATCCTGGGATTTAGCGGTTTGTATATGTTTTTTCCATCCGACTGGGACAAGGAAAGCAAATCAAGACTCATCAATGAATTCAAAAGGCTTCGGGAACCTGACGCGGGTAATGTTCAAACAAGAAGTCTTTGGACCAATTTTCTCATCTCTGTTGCGAATGCCTTTACACTAAGCCTCAATGCTTTTGTAACGCTTGGTTTTGGCAATATTCCAACCTCCGGCCTCGCTCGATACTTCTGAATCATTGAAGGTGCACTTGGCTGGTTTCTATTAACATTGTTTAGCGTCTCGCTGATCAATGAAGTTCTGATATGAGAGAGAGAGAGAGAGAGAGAGAGAGAGAGAGAGAGAGAGAGAATCACCATCACCAACACGCACAGCAACCATCGTTGCTATTAAACCGAAAGTAAACTACCTTCATTCGATTTAGTAGCCCTGAATGCCACTTCAACCAGCCTTCTTAGATAAATCCCGCACCATCGCACCTCCCGGATACAACCGCTGGCTGGTGCCGCCCGCCGCTTTGGCCATCCACCTCTGCATTGGAATGGCTTATGGATTCAGTGTATTCTGGATTCCCCTGTCACAATCCATCGGCATTGACCACTCACTTCCTTGCCCCTCCGATAGGCCATGGTGGCAACAACTTTACCAGACTTCCTGCGACTGGCCCATCAGTATGCTGGGATGGATGTACACTTTATTCTTTGTTGTACTTGGATTGTCCGCAGCGCTGTGGGGTGGATGGATTGAAAAATCCGGACCAAGAAAAGCAGCATTTGTATCGGCCTGCTGCTGGTGCGGCGGACTGTTAATCTCAGCCTTCGGAATTAAATACCACCAACTCTGGATGCTCTGGCTTGGATCTGGTATCATCGGAGGAATCGGTCTGGGACTTGGATACATCTCTCCTATCTCCACCCTGATCAAATGGTTCCCCGACCATAGAGGCATGGCAACCGGCATGGCGATCATGGGATTTGGAGGAGGCGCCATGGTTGGTTCACCCTTAGCCAATCGTCTGATGTTATGGTTTGCCTCTGAAGACGCTACCGGCACCTTCGAAACGTTTATCGTACTGGCATTGGTCTATTTGATTTTTATGATGGGTGGCACCTTTGCTTACCGACTGCCACCAGAAAACTGGAAACCAGATGGATTCGTTCCGCCCGTCCATAAGAAACTGATCACCAAAGGAAATGTGCACGTCAATACCGCCATGAAGACACCTCAGTTCTGGATGCTATGGGTTGTTCTTTGCATGAATGTAACGGCAGGTATTGGAATCCTCGGCATGGCTTCTCCTCTGCTGCAGGAAATATTTGGCGGAAAGCTGATGGGCATCGAACTTAGTTTCAGCACACTTACCATAGAACAAAAACAATCTATTGCCACCATCGCTGCAGGATTCACTGGATTGCTCTCTTTGTTCAATATTGCAGGTCGATTTTTCTGGTCAACCCTATCGGATAAAATTGGTAGAAAGAATACCTACCACATTTTCCTGGCCTTAGGTTGTTTGTTGTACTGGTCCATTCCATCTCTCGGTACATCGGGCAACCTGTTTGTGTTTGTGTTATGCTTCTGCATCATTCTATCGATGTACGGCGGAGGCTTCGCGACCATCCCGGCCTATCTGGCCGATTTATTTGGAACCAAAATGGTGAGTGCCATTCACGGGCGACTCCTGACAGCCTGGTCTACAGCCGGTATTTTAGGGCCTGTTTTCGTTAACTACATCAGAGAATATCAAATCAATCAGGGAACTACCCTATCGGAAGTTTATAACGACACCATGTATTTGTTAGGAGCACTGTTGATTATAGGACTGGTCGCCAATCTGCTTGTAAAACCAGTGGATCCTAAATATTTCATTAAGGAAACAGCCGTTGTGGATCAAAATAATCTACCTGAAAGTGCCCAATCTACCACTGTGAAATTGATGACAGTCCCATTCAATGAAAAATTAATTATTGCATTGGCATGGCTTGCGGTGATAATCCCAATGACTTGGGGGTTATCAGTCACAATAAGAATTGCAGCAGGGCTGTTTCAATTCTAGTCTCATATTTATTTCAACTGAAAATCATCTTAGTGGTTTAAAAAACTACAAACAATAAACCAATCAGTATTCCTGACTTAACGGATGAATCATTAGTTCATCGATGACCACATGTCTAGGCTGATTCATCACAAAAGCGATCGACCTGGCCATATCGGATACCTGAAGCCAATCACGATGCGCGGCATCTCCCTGAGGCTCCTGATGAAACATGGAGTCCACCAATCCTGAATAAATCACCGACACCTTAATACCAAATTCCCTAACCTCTTTTCGTAAGGCCATGGAGAAAGCATCCTGAGCATACTTCGAAGAACAGTACAATGAACCACCATCAAAAACCCGCTTCGCTACATCAGACGCTACATTAATAATATGTCCGGATCCCTGCTTTTTCATACAGGATAAAACTGCTTTCGAAAAAATAAAAGTTCCTTTAACGTTGACATCATACAGCCTATCCCATTCTTCAACCGAAATCTCAGAGGCACGTTTGAAAACGCCATATCCAGCGTTGTTGATCATAAAATCAATGCCACCAAAACTACTCGCCGAATAATCTGCTACCTGTTTTGCCAATGCCTCATCATCAACACTTCCTGCAAAAATCTCACATCGAGCACCAAACGTCTTACAGGAAGCAGCTACTTGCTCCAGATCGCTTTTATCCCGAGCCACCAGACAAAGATTCATTCCGGACTCAGCCAGCTGCAGTGCAAGCGCTGCACCAATGCCACGTGATGCACCTGTGATAATGGCAGTTTTTTTAGTCTCCATAGGGTTGTATTATTTCTATTATTTAATCAGATGAGGCTCAATCACTCGCTTCCAAATGGCATATCCATCGCTATTCATATGAAGCATATCCTGTAAAAACAATTCACGACAAAAATCTCCATTTTCGTCAAGCATATCACCATAGACATCGATGTAAGAGGTGTTTTTTTCATTTTCAAGAAAGTTTTTAATCATGGCATTGGCCTGTATTAGCCGGTCTTGAATGACTGCCCTGGATGGACTGGGTTTCATCGATACATAACTGATCTTGGCTTCAGGAAGATTGATCCGAATCATTTGGAAAAACGTCTGGAGACGCCTCAATACTTCTTCCGGCGAAACATCTTTGGATGCCGCTAAATCATTTTCACCGCAATAAATAACCACCTGCTTCGGACGGTATGGCAGTACAACATCATAGGAATATCGGATGAGGTCGGGTAAAGAGGAACCTCCAAATCCACGGTTCAGCACAGGCTTTCCCGGAAATGCCTGTTTAAGGTCGCTCCACATGGTAAAGGAAGAGCTTCCTACAAATAGAATCGGCGCCACAGGAGGTGGGGATATCTTATCTGCCGTTTTAAATTTCTGAATGTCATTCCAAAACGGAGGTGTATCCTGGCCAAAGCCTACCAAACCATAGGTGATCCAAAGAAACAATAAAATGCATCTCTTCATAGACTTTAGGATAAACCAAATTCGTCGCTAAAATTAGTCAATGATAACAAGGCCTGTTATTTATAGCAGATTTATGACAAGGTAAAATTTCCAATATGAAATCGTAGTTTTGACCATTGAATCATCTATCCATAATGAAACATCTTTTGATCCAACTATTCATTTTATTATTTCTTTTCACCAGTTCATTTCAAGCCGCTGCCCAAAGGAATAAAAAGGACAACAAAAGTCAATCAAGCGTATTAGCCGGCCTGCACAAAGCCTTGCCTGATGAGCTTGATCAAAATGAACCGCTAATGCTTGACGGAGTTACCATTCCGGTTTACTCCGAAAACCTGGAGAAGTTAACAGGCGATAAAATGATGGAGTACATGATGTCCGGCGATTACCTACCAGAGCCTTACATCGACGAGCAGAAAAAAGTAAAATTATTCCTACTCCGAAAAGCGACCGAAGAAGAAAAAAACAGAATCAAACAGGTGATGAGACAAAACCAACCCGGAGGTCAGCCGATGATTGGACAGGACGCCAAAAACTTTGAAGTAACCGACATCAATGGTAACTCATACACCCTGGAAGGTCTAAAGGGAAAGGTAGTGGTCCTGAATTTCTGGTTTGTGGAGTGCAAACCCTGCATCATGGAAATGCCAGAACTCAATAAACTAACCGAAAAATTCAATCAATCCGATGTTGTTTTCCTTGGCCTGGCCACCAGCGATGAAAACAAAATCAAAAACTTCCTTAAGAACAGAGAATTTAAATACAACCTGGTGGCCAACACCAAAGCCATTGCAGATACCTATCAGGTCTTTGGATTTCCATCGCACGTCATCATAGATAAAGCAGGAAAGATTACTTTCTATGTAACCGGCCTCGGACCCAGCACAATGGCTGACCTTGAAAAAGGGATTGAAGTACTGCTGGAGGAAAAATAATATCAGTAAAAAAACAGAATACAATCCAGGCTAAGCCTATGGATTCGACGGACGGGAATTGCTGACAAAAGCAATGAATCTCCCATCAGGAGACCAGGATGGGACATTGATGGTTCCTTGTCCACCATAAAGATGTGCTAACACTTTTGCCGGTCCGCCCCCTGCAGCCATCATCCTTATCATAACCTTCTTATACGCCGGGTGGGCATCGGGATCGATGTCGGGTAAATAAGAAAGAAAAACCAATGCCTTGCCATCCGGAGAAGGATGTGGAAACCAATTGTTGTAATCATCAAAGGTTAGCCTGACCAAATTTTTCCCATCTGGATTCATTCTCCAAAGCTGCATCTTACCGGTTTGACTGCCATTGTAATAAATGTGCTTTCCATGTGGTGAAAATTCAGGTCCGTCGACATGTCCAACATCAAATGAAGTCAGTGCAACCTCTTTTCCACCATTAATATCCTTGCTATAGATCTGGTAGCGCTTGCTCCCATTACGCTGTGCAACATACAGTACCTCCCGATGGTTTGGATTCCACCCATGCCAGTATGAAGGGGTTTCCCCTGTAACCAATTTAGGTTCGCCGCCTGCGAGTGGCATTACATACACCGCAGAGCCGCCACCAGGCATGCCGTCACGATGACTACTCAATGCAAGCAACTTTCCATCAAAGGAAATTCCGTGGTCATTGTTGTTTCGACGCGCTGAACCGGTTTCGAAAATTTTCGGAGTCCCACCATCGGTAGAAATGGTGTACAACAATCCTTTCATATTGAACAACAACGATTTCCCATCTGGCATAAAATTTGGCGCTTCAAACCGCTCGGTTGACTCATAGATAACTTTCCTTGATCCTGACTTCAGATCAAGTATTTCCAATCTGCTCCCGGGGCTTACGGAACGACTGGCATCAAAAGGTTCGGTCACCGGTTTATCCAGCCTTACCTCTGAAAAAATAATTTTCGAAGCAGTGGAATTGGCTGACTCAAGAAACATTCCAAGCTTCAAACTATTTGGAAGCGATGAAAATGAATGGTCGTAAATTAAGGCTAAAGGCTCCCTATAAGCGGAGGCGCGAACGGTCAGACTATTTCCATTGCGCTCAATTTGCAGATCATCCAAGTCACCGTTTAATTTTTTGATAACCGGATTTGAAGGAATATCAGCAGCAGTTCTAAAGTGCAATAATCCTGAGGACGTTCGAGTGACAGAAAACAACAAACCATTGGAATTGTCAGTGAGTGTCCACCCACCAATGCCAGTAGTCTGACTGGATATACGGCATGTGAGAAGAAAATTCCCGTTAACTGTCCCCATTAAACCAATCGGACCTCCCTTATCAGAATTTCTATGCTCCAGAATAAATTCCTGTGTATCCTCATCAAAACGGGCTACTGAATAAGTAGATAAAGCCGCTGGAATTTGGACCTCTCCGAAAATTTCTTTTTCAGTAATCTGAGCAGTGGAAAAAATACTGTAACAGGAGAAAATTAAAATCAAAGGCCATTTGGATTTGGCTTGACCCTGACTGGAGGCCAACAGCCAGCCCCTGTCAACCACCAATTTGTTTTTCGTTTTCATGAGCAATTCAATTAATTCCAGGTAATCCCTCCTGAATATATCCGAATTCAATCAATTGAGTGAGGAAACTACCAAAAAACACTCTTACCATGTAAAACATGTTTCCATTGGCCATACAGTTGATTATCTTAAAGGAATTAATGTCTTATAGCATCCTTTAAATAAATACCCAATGAAGCAGCCTATGAAAAATGGATACCAAGATTTTACCAGACGTAATTTCCTTAAGTCAGCCGTGCTGGCAACAGCCGGTTTAACAACCACTGCCATACAAAGTCATGGATTTCCGGCAATAATTTTTCGTGATCTAAAATCTAAATCCATTGTTAACGGTGTGAGAATCGGTGTGATTACCTACTCTTTTCGTGACCTACCGGACCAGAGTGCAGAGGCCGTTCTTGGCTACATCAAAGATTGTGGAATCCACGCAGTGGAACTGATGGGCGGCCCAGCTGAATCCTTTGCCGGTGCACCTAAAAATCCGGTAGATATGCGCAGCGTTTTCCCGCTCATGAGGAAGCGAAACGAGAAGAAGGAATTAACCGACACCGAAGCTAAACTTCTCGGCGAAGCTGAAGCACAATTGAAGGCTTACCGTGCCGAACTTGCCCAATGGCGTACCGCGGCGCCAATGAATAGTTTTGCGACACTCAAAAAAATGTTTTCCGATGCTGGTGTTGAGATCTACGCTTTCAAACCCGATGCCTTTGGAATAAATAATTCAGATGCAGAAATCGACTATGGTTTAAGAGCAGCCAAGGTGCTTGGGGCCTCACACATTACTTTGGAACACCCTTCTAATGATTCGCACACGCTTAAACTTGGAACAATGGCTGAAAAGCACGGGGTACGTGTGGGATACCATGGCCATGAGCAGCAAACTCCGACGCTGTGGGATACAGCCATCCAGCAATCCAAATCCAATGCCCTTAACCTCGATCTTGGACATTACATTGCTGCAGGTAATACAGATGCCCGTGAGCTCATTCAGCGCAGAAGCAATAAAATAGTTAGCATGCACGTGAAGGATAGGAAAAATAAAGTCAATGGCGGCGCCAATCTTCCATGGGGCGAGGGTGACACCCTTATTGTTGAGACCTTACAGTTAATGAAAAAAAATCGTTACGATTTCCCAGCCACCATCGAGTTGGAGTACAAGGTTCCGGATGGTTCAGGATCCGTCGCAGAGGTTCGCAAATGCCTTGAGTATTGTATCAAAGCCTTGTCCTGATTCTTAATACTACTTTTGTCGGATTTAAATATTGATGGTATAACGGCTATAAGCCGCTTTAAAACTTTTTTATGGAAATAGGTGTAGACAGTTTTGTGTGGAAGTCCAGTGAAGGCGCACCAAAAAACGGAGCTAGTGCCGAACAACTTATTGCTCAGTTTCTAGACCGCGTGACCTTTGCAGATCGGGTTGGATTGGACGTCTTCGGAATTGGTGAACATTACCGAAAGGATTTTTTAGACTCTGCCCCAATCGTTCTTCTTTCTGCTGCTGCAGCGAGAACAAAAAAGATAAGACTCATGAGCGCCGTTACCGTTCTTAGTGCGGCAGATCCGGTTCGCGTTTTTCAAAACTTTGCAACGCTGGATCTGGTATCGAATGGACGCGCTGAAATCATTGCCGGCAGGGGATCGTTTGTAGAGGCCTATCCGCTTTTTGGTTTAAAACTGGAGGACTACGACGATCTGTTCATTGAAAAACTTGACTTGTTGTTGCAAATCAGAGACAAGGAAACCCTTAGCTGGAAGGGTAAGTTCAGAGCACCATTGCATGAGCAATCGGTTTATCCACGACCGATTCAGAAAAAATTACCGATCTGGTTGGGGGTAGGCGGCACTCCTCAATCTTTTGTGCGCGCTGGTTTTTTAGGACTTCCACTAATGATAGCCGTAATAGGCGGTGAGACCCATCGGTTTAGACCACTTGTTGATTTGTATCGGGAAGCCTGGATCAAATCAGGTCATCCTGAATCCGAAATGAATGTTGGCTTACATTCTTTTGGATACGTTTCTAATTCAACCGATAAAGCGAAAAATGAATTTTTCCCGGGCTATGCAGAAAGTATGACCCGTATTGGAAAAGAAAGAGGGTGGCCTCCGGTGAGCAGAGCACAATTTGAAGCACAGTGCGGACCGACCGGAGCCTACATCATAGGTGATCCTGCGACAGTCGCAGAAAAAATCCATCGTCACAGTCAGGCACTTGGAGGCATCTCAAGATTGACCTTTCAAATGGATAGTGCGGGACTTTCGCACGAACAGCTTTTGGGTTCAATTGAGTTGATGGGAAAAGAGGTTAGACCTTTGATTGAAGGGATTTAGGGTGCAGTGAAGGGCAAATCGGACTTCAAACAAAAACAAAGATTCCCATGTGAATCTCGCACGCGGCCTCAGGCTGTAGTAGAAAGAGAATGAGGGAGGAGATGGTTTGTGAGGCAATTTTTTGTTTGAACCAAACACCAAACTATGCGGATGTTTCTTTACCCTCCAATGATTAAATTGCACATCCCTATTAAACCTTAAAAACCCTGCCGAATGAAGAGAATTTTATCCCTGGCACTCTTTTTAACTTTCACCATTCCAGGCAAAGCACAAATCGATCCGAACCGAAGTTTCAAACTGGGCGCTCCCATCCGCGGGATGTCCAATTATGGCTGGAAGTTATTTTTGATGACCGACGATGGTCTTTACTACTGGGGTAAAAAAGTGCCTGAAATGGGAAAAGGCGCTTATGTCTGCTCTCCACTCGGCAACTCATTCTTCCTGGCTACCGAAAAAGGTGATCTGATTCAGTACAACACCAACGACTTCGAAAAACAAGATGACTTTAACATCAGTCTTAAAGATGAAAAGTTTACCAGGATCTTCTTTGAAGGCAAAGGTCAGGAGATGTACGGAATCACCAGTCTCGGCCGACTGATCCGAATCTATCCCGGTAAGGGAAAAGAGACCTTAAAACCAGTTCAAAAAGGTTTCAATGGACTCAAAATTGCCTGGAATCCAAACCTGAACACTTTTTTAACCTCACGCGCCAAGCAACTTCAATACGCACGACTCGATGGTAAACCCGCCACCACAACACTCAATTTGGACCGAAGCGTTACTGCCATCCAGGTAGAACCTGCCAAATATGAAATCCTTGCAGGCCTCGATAATGGAAAAGTGGCTGTTATTGATCAGGGACTCACCCAAAAGAAAAATACGCTCAACATCGGCGTCGCATCCATAACCTCGCTGGCCTATCACCCGGTAGACCATTACCTCTTCGCCGGCGACATCACCGGCAAGCTTCACGTATACGACCTGCGCAAGAAGAAAATTATTTTCTCCAAAAAAATTCACGCCAGCTCTGTAGACATTAGAATCTTAAGAAACGCTAATGGAAAAATCAATCTGGTCACCATTGGCAATGATGCGGAGATCAAGTCATGGTCTGTGGATAAACTTGCACCTGATTACAATAGAATCGTTAATGAAAAATTGGCTGCATCAGAGGTGACTTACATTAAAAAGGATTCCAAAGAATCTCAACAGGATTATCAAAACAGGACGTCGCAGGAAAATCTCAGTAAGTTTTTATCAGACCGCAAACAGGATTTGATCGATAGCCTCGCCTCCACCCTTCGCGTACAAGGCAATCCAAACCTAATGGTCAAAGGTGATTCTTTGACTTTGGATGTAAAGCCGTTTAAACCTGTAACTTTTTACGCAGCAGCGGGCAGTGTAACGCTTGCAACCATGGACAGCCTCAGGTTTATGCTGCATGAAGACAATGACTTTTCGCCCCGTCGTTTTAACCTGACCTTCACCAATGGTAAAAAGCTGCGCTACGATTCCAATGCACCAATGGCCGTTAAAAAGACGGAGGTTCCACTGGAGTTGGCAAGGGAAATAGCTCAGGAAGAGCAAACGCTTCGTGATGAACTGGCTGTTCTGGTGGCCAACATGAAAAAACGAGGTGAACTCAATAATGTAGAGCTCAGCATGGAATCATCCCTAAAAACCGAAAAAGACTCCCTCGGCAGAGACGAGCTCAATCTACATGTAACCTTTATGTACCGCGGCACCAAAGGTGAGGGATCGGGCGCGAGTGCTGACTACCCTTCCGGGAAATTCAAACTTTCCGATTCTCGTGCTGCCAGCACCCTGGTGGACTTCATGCTTCGGACAGCCAAAGAGCAACTTTGGAAACATATGAACAATGAAACAAGGGTGACCTTCAGACTTACCGGTTCAACGGATAAAATGAAGGTGAGCTCTAAAATCCCATACAACAACGAGTTCGGCCCTTTCCGGGAATATCCATATTACTTCCAGGGTGATTTAGCCGGTCTGAATGTTGATCCAACCACCGGTATCACCGAAAACAGTCAGCTTGGATTCTTAAGAACCTATGGCGTAAGAGACTATTTGGAAAAGGTGAAAAGCTCCTTCAGCACCACCAAAAATAAGTATGAGCACTATTCCGAAGAAGGTGATGGCATCGGCCCTGAATTCAGAAAGGTGAAAATCGAGGTGATCCTCCACGACATCAACAAGAAAAATGCAGGTGGCTGATGTATAGCCGCCTGCTTACCTCGTCAATTCTTGAATAAACTGAGCGACATCCTTCCTGAATTTTTCTAAGGAAGGCTGATGGGTGTACATCATGTGCCCCGCCTCGTAATATTTCATTATGATGTTGTCCTTGAGCCGCTTTGGTAAACCTAGGTGATCAATGGTATGCTCTACACCATAAAATACGGTGGCCACATCATAGTAGCCATTCAAGACCAATACCTTCATATTTGGATCATGCGATAAGGCTTCAGCCATATCGATCCCGCTGTGGATGGCCGCAGAAGTTCCCCACCGCAAATTTCCCTCATGGGTCCAATCCCATTTAAATCCTTTCCTTACGCCCGCAGTGAGGGCATACTGATGCTTACGGTTTACTTTCAAATCATTGTGAAAATAATCCAGGAATCCTGTGATGTACGCTGGTGAAATGGCAAGACTCTGGGGATCATAATCGGCAGTCTGTGCGATAACATCCTGCGCAGGACCTTTAAAACGGGAATCCAAACGACCTACAACATTGCCTTCCTCCCGGAGCAGCTCCGCATAAAATTCGGATGCCTCCATCCGAAGGTCGGCTTTAAGCCAATAGGCAGCAGCAACGCCGGAGAAACGTTCGAGCCTGGCAGCAAGTTTGTTTCTATCTTCTAAACTTAAGCGATCACCCTTGTACAATGCCGGCGCATATTCACCTTCGGTGAACTGTCGGACTTCGGATAGGAATGCCTCAAGATTTTCGGGCCTGGAGTTAATTTTCTTATGGTACCAAGCGGTTGCAGCATAAGTAGGAAAGTGAACCAGGTATGGCAAGTCGTCGTTGGGCGGAAACAACAACGTGCGAAGGTCAAAAACCGCTGAAACCATGATCACGCCATTTAAGGCAATGCCCTGATTTAGCAACCTGTTCATCACCACGGCGTTTCGGAAGGTACCATAGCTTTCCCCCAACAGAAATTTTGGTGAATTCATCCGACCGTATTCGGTGAGGAACTGCCGGATGAACATTGAAATACTTTTTGCATCCTGATCCACACCCCAGAAATCCTGATAGGTTGCTTTTCCGGCCGGGACACTTAAGCCGGTGCCCACGGGATCGATCATAACCAGATCAGCCAGGTCAAGGAATGAATATTCATTGTTGACCAGTTGGTAGGGTGAAGCGGGCGTGAATCCCGGATCGTTGATCACGATCCGCTTAGGACCGAGGACTCCCATGTGCAGCCAAAAAGATGAGGAGCCTGGCCCACCGTTGTAAGCAAACAAAATCGGCCGTCTGGCGTTGGCGCCATCTTTAAAATAGGCTGTGAATCCCATCAATGCGACCGGATCGCTGTTTTCATCACGCACAACTATAGTCCCTGCGCGGGCAGTAAGAGGAATGGTCACACCATTAATCTTAACCGATTGATTGGTCGTTGATACTTCACCGGTTGGAGCAGTATCTGATTTTGATTGTTCCTGTGCGCGGGTCGTTTCAGCAAAAAGGAACAGGCACAATAAAGATGGGAGGATGAACTTTTTAGTCATTTTTAATGGATTTGAAGCGGTTGAATATAGTAAAAACAATCGGCGGCAACAGCTTCAAATTATTTGACAAAAAAGTATGGGTGCAATAATTCGGTTTTGATTTAACAATCCACCTGGCCAAATTGAAGGAAATTTCAGACCCATGAAAAGATTGATGTTGATCGCCGTTTTCCCCTGCCTTTATTCTGTGCTGTTGTCCTGCACATCAAAACCAAAAGAATCGATAGCACAGGATCAGCGCCTTGATAGCTTGTTCAGGGCATACTACGAATTCAAAAAAGCCATCAATCCACTGGAGGCAACGAAAGCAGGTTACAACGAGTACAATGGACAACTGGCCAACTACATCTCTGCTCCCTATCTGAATAATTTAAGAGAGAGCTATGGCCAATTTCTTCAAGCCATTTCATCCATTGATACCACCCAGATTTCAGCGGAAAACTTATTAAGCATGAAGGTAATGCAGTGGGATTGTTCTATAAAACTTGAAGGACTTAATAATCCGTTGGTTACGGTTGCATCGCCGTTGTATGATCTTCCCAATTTTGAATTAATGCCATTGATTCAAATGCAGTCGTTGCACTTGTATGTGCCGCAATTGGCTTCGGGGAGCAGTGTTCACCCTTTCAAAACCACACAGGATTATGAGAATTGGCTAAAACGCCTGGAAGTCTATCTATCATTTTTAGATACTGCCCAACAAAATATGGAAGAAGGTATGAGCAGGGGAATCGTGCTTCCTAAATCCCTTATCGTTAAAGTCATACCCCAGGTGGAAGCTTTTGCCAAGGGACCAGTCGAGGAACACCTGTTTTTTCAACCGATAAAAAAATTACCAGAGGCCATATCCACTGCGGACAAGAAGAGGTTGCAAGATTCATATGCCGCATTCATTGGAAATCGGTTGATCCCTGCCCACCAAAAGCTTTCCAGGTTCTTAAAGGAGCGTTATCTGCCGGCTGGTCGTGCAACCTCCGGGCTTGGAAGTCTTCCCGACGGACCGAAAACCTATGATTATCTTCTCCGACTTAGCACTACGACCAGAATGAACTATGAGGAGATTCACCAACTTGGATTAAATGAAGTGGAGCGAATCAAAACGGAGATGCTTGGCGTAAAGGAGCAACTTGGATTTAAGGGGAGCCTGAAGGAATTCATTGTGTGGGTAAGGAATCATCCAAAGTACAGGCAATACCAAAAACCAGAAGCAGTTCTTGATAATTTTGAGGCGATACGGAGGAAGGTTGAAGCCAATCTGAGTAGAGTTTTTTCGGCGCAACCCAAAGCAGGGTTTGAGGTAAGACGAACGGAGGCATTCCGTGAGGCCTCGGCGAGCGCGGAGTATGTCCCCGGTTCGAAGGACGCAACACGGGCGGGTATCTTTTATGTTCCGATTCCGGATGTTCGTCGGTACAATGGTTTTGCCGATGAGTCGCTTTTTCTCCATGAAGCCATTCCGGGTCATCACTATCAGTTGTCGCTGCAGCAGGAAAATACCGGTATACCGGAATTTCTTCATCCGGAAAGCATGTCGGTTTTTGTTGAAGGTTGGGCGCTTTATGCCGAGTCGCTTGGAAAAGAGCTGGGCTTGTATGAGGATCCAATCCAATATTTTGGGATGCTGAACATGGAAATGCACCGCGCCATTCGACTGGTGGTGGATACCGGTTTGCATGGAAAGGGATGGACAAGGGAAGAAGCCATTAAATTTTCAATGGAAAATGAAGCTGATTCAGAGGAAGAAATCATTTCCAGTATTGAGCGTTATATGGCTACGCCCGGACAGGCAGTATCTTATAAAATAGGGCAGCTTAAGATCAGGGAATTGAGGGGTAAAGCAGAGCGGCAAATGGGTGAAAAATTCAGTCTGCCTGAATTTCACCGCCAGCTTTTAAACTCAGGCAGTTTACCGTTGTTTTTGCTGGAACAGAAAATAGAAGGATGGATTTTAAAGCAGAGGTAAGGGACGAAATATAATTTGCTGGAAAACTTTTTGATCTAGGGTATCTGAACTTATTTCCTTATAAAAATAAAATCCCCACCCTCGTCACCGGCGCCATAGATCACTGCGAACTGCGGAATGGTTTCCGAGTTGTTCATGATCGGTTCATACATCCTGGAAAAAAGCGCTGAAGCAGGCAGAAAATCCTGTTCGTTGTCTGTTAAGATTTTCAACAGGAATTTAAGGAAGTAACTCTCGTCCGGTACCTGGGTCAGATTACCACTGGTGATGGCCTTACGGCTCTTTTCTCGGTACATCTCATAAACTTTTCTGGTATCAAGCGCCGTGGCAGCACGGGTCTTGAAAATACTTCCAGCAAAACAAGCATCGGAAATCAGTAATGTGTGCTTGGAAGGAATCGCTGATACATAGTCTTTAATGGTGCTGTTGGCAATCCAATTGGATCTTGAAGTCATCTTCGCATCCGAAGGAAGCCAATAACCGAAATCCGTATTCTTATCATAGAAACCATGTCCGGCATAGAAGATCAAAAGATTGTCCCGCTCCCCTACCTTTTGCGTGAGCTCATCCATCGAGTTGATCAACTGCTCACGCGTTGGATTCGTCAGCACGTAGGTTGTTTCTTCGGTAAATAAATATTTAGAAATCAGAATTTCTTTCAGTCGCTGTGCATCTTTTAATGGATTGTCGAGATTGGTCAGCTGAGGACCAGCGTATTGATACTCAGAAACACCTATAATCAGTGCATGGTAAACAGGCTGCTTGTTGACTCTAAGTTCTGCCTGAACCGTAGCCGGATCAACCATTTCCATCTGTTGACCTTGTATAGATCGGGATTCACTAAAGTCAACTTGAATGGATCCACTGCGTACCCTGACAGGATTGGAAGGATTTTGTGCGGTTGTAAAATTTGGGGCTACTATTAACACAAACCCGAGTAGAACAATCGGATATTTATTTCTCCATATCGCTTTCATGATCAATATTTTAACTAAAGTAAATATTAAAATAATAAACAACTCTATTTCCTATCCGTCAGGTCATCTGACTAATACTTTTCGCGTATACTCCATCTGACCCGTCTGGCACCGGAGCAGATACATTCCGGAGACTGCACTTCCCTCTCCACGGCTAAGATCCAGCTCTACCTCGTGTAACCCTGAACCGAACTTGCCCTTCAACCCACCTTCCGATTCTCTTCCATGCTGATCAAACACCGTCAGCTCCACCGGCCAGAGTCTGCCATCGTCAGGAACCAAAAACGAGACGCGAACCCTGCCCGTGGTTGGGTTCGGTGATGGATCCTGCAATAGGAAGGTTCGTACCACCGACTCCTTCTCAACAAAGGCCTCATCGCCATACAATATCCTGAAGCTACCCGGTGCACGGAACTCGTATTGCGTCTGGGTAAGCATATCCACCGAACGGCCTCTTTGCACATCCCATAACCTCAGCTGTTTGTTACCCTCCCAGTGTTCTGGCACACCCCACGTAAGTCGATGCTTCTCCCCTGCCTCACTCGATAGCACCTCAAACTCCCAGGCATGGTTCGGCGCAGGCGCGATGACATCTCTGCTGTAGCTGGTCTCATGGAGGGTCTTAAGGTGGTTTAACTCTACGTACTCCGACATCCTTGGAAGTGTGAAGTCATCGAAGCGGTCAAATCCTTCTCCCGCCTCAGGATGCATCCCCACCCCTGCCATAATCTTTCGTTTAACCCCCTGAACCTCCATCGGCAACAACCACTGATTTTCTCCCGTGGTCTTATAAAGTATATCTTCATCTTCATTTCCACCTGACTCCCCCTCTCCCAAAGCCATCTGCCTTCCATTTTTCTTCTGTGACGGGTAGGTCAGTTTCGTGCCGCTGTTCACAAAGATGAAGCCTCCCTGGAACGACTCCAGACCAGTGCCATTGCTGAACGCACCGTTCTTAAACAACCTCAGGTTCGGCTGCAGGCTCAACCCACTGTTTGCCCCATCGCTTTGGATGTCCGACCAGCTGATCGCATACGTATATGGGTTACCTATCTGGTTCCATCCCGCGTTCAGCGTTATCTCCACCGGCTTATCCGAGCCTCCGCCCGTAGAGCCTGGACCAGTATTGAGTGTAGCTGCCTTGGAGGATATCAGCCAATATCCTTTTCCACGTTCCAGCTGACTGCTTCCATTAAGTTCCTCGTTCACTCCATTGCGGTAATGGAACATCCGCCACTTATCCTTATCTCCATACTGTCCCAGTACCGGGCCAAACACCGCGTTCACCGCATTGCTGGTAAGCTTTAGCGGTATGGCAATTATAGAATACGCATCCAGCGTAGTGCCTGATGTAGTATACGGAATAGGAAGTCCTTCCTGCGGGTAGCTGATACCAACCAAATAACCTTCGCTTCCCGTAAGCCCATAGCTGTTGGTGGCCGTCACCTTAAATCTTACCCCCGACCCCGTCGATGAGCTGCCCGGGATCTTGTAGGTCCACGTATCGGATCCCCCGTCGCTCATAGTCTGATCCACCACCGAATAGTTCGTCTCTCCGGCAGGTCCATAGGAGATCTAAACCGAATTCACCTTCGTCTCCCCGTCGCTCACCTTTAAGGATACACTGATCTCTTTATTCACTTCAACCGCCTCCGGCGTAGTATTCGATGAAAATACCGGTGCAGTTACATCCAGCGGTACCAGCTGACTGCCCGACAGCGGACTTTTGATGTTGTAGTTCACCGAACCGCCGCTTCCATTATAGGCGAACACCGCATAGTGATACGTCTGTTCTTTCTCCAGGTCGTTCTGGCCAAACGAGGTTCCCGTTCCATTGTAGACCACCGTGGCATCCCCTAAGGTTGTGCTCACCTGGTAGGCTGTGCCATCGACCGGTACAGCCGTTACCGCTGAGCCTTTCTTGCGAAGCACCAGGTATGCTCCAGGAGGTGTTGACGGTGCCGAGTAGCCAACCGTAAACGAGCTGGTCGTAATCGAAGAGAACGTTAAACCCGACGGCTGACCTGAAGGTTCCAGCGCAAGGGTGCTCTGGCTTCCCGACAGTGCCGTGGATTGTAGATAGTTGATCCCATCACCCTGGCCGTTGTAGCTATAGATCTTATAGTGGTAAGTCGTCCCGTCTTTGAGGTTGGTCTCACTCAATGTAAGTGCCGTTCCTAGGTAGGCCACTTGTCCATCTCCGATGGCATCGCCCACTGCATAGGTGGTGCCATCTGTTGGATCGGTCTGTGGTTGGGCGCCTGACTTTCGAATGATCAGGTAGCCGCTGGGGTTGCCACCGGCTGCCGTGAAGCTCAGCTTAAAGGAGTTCACCGTGATCTCTGAAAACTGGATCGCTGTTGGCTGCGCTGTAGGCTCATTGAAGATCGTATAGCGGTTGCCCTCCAAGGGGGTAGTCGTGTTGTAGTTAATCGTCTGGCCTACTCCATTGTAGGAGAAGACCCTATAAAAATATTGCTTGCCCGCTTCCAGTTGTGTTTCGTTGGTGCCGGTTGCATTGCCTGCATACACTACCGTTGCATCGCCTATCTGCGTGGTAGCAGAGTAGGCACTTCCATCGACGGGAAGGGCCGTCATAGCGCTGCCCTGTTTCCTTAGGATCAGGTAACCCGCCGGTGCCGGAGTTGCGGCCGTAAACCCAACCGATAGTGCGCCAGAGGTAACGCCAGTGAATTTAAGTGCCGTCGGTTGAGCGGTAGGTTCTGCAGCGACCACCAGAATGGTAAAGGACTTTTCGAAGAACAGTCCGCCGGCCTCCGTCACACGAACCCGAATCGAGTAAAAAGCCTTCGTAGCGCTATTGAATACAGCAGCAGACTTTAGCGTGCCGCCTTCAATGGTAAAGCTCGCGTTATCGGTAGCGCCTTCTCCGCTTACAAGCGTGAAGGAGAAGCTACCCCCCGCAACATTGGTGGATGTAAAAGTGCCAACCGTTGTCCCGATCGCCAGTCCTTCTGTTATCGAGGTTACACTTAAGGAAAGATTCGTTGGAGCTTCACTCAAATCATTAATCGAAATAACAAACGACTTCTCAAAAAACAATCCCCCGTTGTCGGTGGTTCTTACCCGGATGGTATAAGAAGACTTTGATTCAAAATCAAAGACCACGGCTGACTTTAGTGCAGCCCCCTCAATGGTAAAGCTGGCGTTGTTGGTACTTCCTTCACCTGCAACAAGGGAATAACTAAACGTACCACCCTCGGCATCGGTGGTAGAAAAGGTGCCAACGGTGGTGCCGGAGCTTAGACCTTCATTGATCGAAGCAGAACTTAAAGTTAAACCCGTTGGCGCAGTAACGTTCACATCAGCAAGGCAGCGAATGGAAAAGCCGAATGACTTAGGGTTAGAATAGATATTAATGTAATTATTAGCAGCACCTAAAAATCTGAGCCATGCATTCTTATCATCAGATTCAGTTGAACTCCACCAGCCTCCCTGTGATGCATCGGTAGCGGGAAATTCACCGGATGCGTATCGGGAACCTCCAGGTAAAGCAGAGAAGCCAGTAATATTTGTTGAACCAGCATTACTTTTCCATCCCTCAACAGCCTTTAATGCCCCACCAGCAATTTTACTTTGGACTTCGGAAGTAGGAACGATTTCGGGATCCAGAAACTTTATTAAATCATTCCACTCGTTGTTGCTTGGGACGTGCCATCCATTAGGACAAATTCCCTTTGCATCAGAAACAGCATACCAGTTATAAAGTTTACCATATTTTTCATTGTTGGATTGAAGATTGCTGAGATACACCCATGCACCCGAATTTGTTGATGACCATAAACTGACATCGGCACCATTAGGTATCTCCTCTCCGTTTCTATACTTAGAAACTTTCAGGTTAGACTTCAGCCATATCTGTGTTCCGATGGCAACCATTTCATAAGCATTGCCATCCACATCGGTTACTGTAGAGCCAATGGGCACCAGCTGGCTACCCCGAAGTGGATTGGTTGGATTGTAATTAGTGCCTGAACCAGAACCATTGTATGCAAATACAGCGTAGTGGTACGTTACACCCATTTTCAGGGATGTCTGATCAAAACTTGTGGCATTACCGGAATAGACTACTTCTGAATCGCCGATGGAAGTGCTTGGTGTATAAGTATTGCCATCTACCGGAAGCGCGGTGACCGTACCACCTTCTTTGCGCAGAACAAGATAACCGGAAGGCGCGGTACTCGGTGCTGTAAAGGCAACGAAAAAGGAACTAGACGTTACTTTGCTGAAAGTAAGAGCGGTAGGTTGGGCAGTGGGTTCAACGGCAGTTACCACAATGGTGAAGACCTTCTCTAAAGACAGTCCACCGGAATCGGTTGTCCTAACCCTTATGGAGTAGCTGGATTTGGTGGAAGCATTAAAAACAGCTGCAGTTTTTAATGTTGAACCGGTAATGGTGAAGCTGGCGTTATCGGTAGAGCTTGTGCCGGAGACAAGAGAATAAGAGAACGTTCCACCTTCGGCGTCGGTGGTGGAGAAGGTGCCGACGGTGGTGCCAACGGGGAGGCTTTCAGAGATGGAGGAGGAAGAGAGGGTTAGGTTGGTGGGAGCCGATTGAGCAAAAACATAAACAGAAAAAATCGACCATAAAAAAAGGTAAAATACAAAGAATATTTAGGGATCCGCATACTCATCTCAATTCGGCTCCGGTGCTACCGGAAGTTCTTTAACTGCATTACCTCCTCCGCCACCCGATAGGAATACATATACCCATGCCGCAACCGCCACCGGAAGCCCAACCTTTAACAACAGCTTAGACTTCTTCTTCACCTCAAAGGGCTGGCTAAACACTTCGCCCGCCGTCGACAACAACCGCACCTGATACTCGCCGTAAGGCTCACCGTTGTCAACCTTTAAATCATAGCTTCCTTTATTGGAAACAGTCTCCACCTTTCGGTGCAGGTCAGAACCTTTCACCATCTGAACTTCGATCGGCTCATCCACCACGCCACCCGTCCAGGTTATCCGTAACGTCTTACCCCTTCTTACCACCGATCCGCCCTTGGGGGATAATAGCGTTATAGGTTCAGCAATAACCACAGGTGTTGCCGCCAGCTCAAACTGAAGTTCACCTTTGTATCCGGCCGCCTCAGAACGCGCCTGCCAGAGGATCACTTTATTTGGTCCGGGCTTTACACCAGAACCAACATCACCGGTTACCTGTACCAGTGGCTTAGAGAAATTGTTGTAGGAAGAAAATACCTCGACCTTGAATTCAGCTTTGTCTAAGGAAGCCGTGAGATCGTATCGGATTTCTATCTGACCATCTCTTAGTTGGGTTCGGATGTTTGCAATGGTCTGTGCCTGAAGTGAGGCAGCAAGGGCAAGGAAAAAACAAACCGTGAGAAGATGTATAAAGAATTTATATCCTCTGGATTTGACCAATAATCCCGCTTGTAGATTAAACCCCATTTTCCACCTGGTTGGACCGAGTGAAAATACAACTTATGTATTGATTTTAATCAGGATAAGGAAGGAAATATGGGTTTTTACCGCTTTATAATATTTTAATTGGGCAAAATATTATAACTGAGGGGGTTTTAATAACATCTACGAGGGGGGTTGGGGTGGGGTTAGGGGACGATAAACATGCTCAGCAACTCGGCTTCGGGCACCTCATTAATTTTAAATGTCGGCAGGATGTCACCTCGACTCCACCTCGGGTTCCCTCGGTGTTAACGCTCGGTGACCATTTAGGAATAACCCGATGCCTCGACACCTTCGACACCTTCGACCCCTTCGACACCTTCGACACCTTCGACAGGCTCAGGTGTCGGCTCAGGGGTCTACTGGCTTTGAAGGAGGCCTGAGCTTGTCGAAGGCCGACGTCACCTCGGGTTCCCTCGGTGTAAACGCTCGGCATAAATAAGATCAGGGGTCTACTGGCTTTGAAGGAGGCTCAGTCGATTTTGCCAGTTGAAGGCTGGGCAACCAGATTTTAACTTTTCACCAATTCAACGCGTCGATTGTTGGCTTTGTTTTCAGTAGTACTGTTTGGCATCAGTGGCTTCGTTTCGCCATAACCTTTGGCGGTCAACCTTGCCCCATCAATTCCAAGCTCCATAAGTTTACCCCTCACAGTTTCAGCACGCTGCTGAGAAAGTTTCATGTTCGATGCGTCATCACCATCGCTGTCGGTGTGTCCACCAACCTCAAACTTTAATTGAGCGTTCTGTTTCATGAGCTCAGCAATAGCATTTAACTCACCGAAACTTTCCGGCTTCAGCGTTGCCTTGCCAACATCAAACGTAATGCCCCGAGCGATCATCCGTCCATCGGTAACCAACTGCTTATAAGGATCAGCCCCACCCTCTGCAATTCGGACATTCTTGAAAAAAACCTGATAGCCATCGTTATCCGAACTGCAACTGAAACAGGATATCTGAAAGGTGAAAGATCGACCCTTTCCAATTACGGAATTGATCACCCGTTGGCTGTTGAGATAAACTTTCATGGAACGTTCGGTTATGGCCACAGAAACGTGAACCCATTTGTCGGTGATGTCATCATAAGCTTTTACATAACCCATATCGGTTGTCTTGCCCTGATTGAAATCACCATTCATTTTACCAAACGTTACTTTTCCCAACGACGTAACATCCAGTCGCTCGATAAAATCACCCAACTCCATTTGCTTGTCGTTATCATAAAAATCCTCATCGACCGCGAATTGAATGGTGAAATATTCATTGCCAAAAGCACCCTTACGGTAAGTCTCCATCATGGTGCCATTGTTCTTTCTGAACAAATAATCAAACTCAAGGGTAGTTCGAGTTGCATTCTTGCTGTTGTTCTCAGCACGACGTGGATAAACGGTACTGCTTTCCTCTAATAATCCCATTACCTTCTCACCATTAATGGTAGAGACCTCCACCTGACCTTTGGTCGGAATCCAATAGGAAGGCACTTCATCATCTGTTTCATTCTGAAAATTATCCTCGAACATGACTTTTTCACCTGGGATGAAATCAAAACGAGCATAGGACTTTTCAGGTGAAACAGAGGCCTGGGTGGGCGCCGCTGGTGCAGCTTCCTCCGTTTTCTCCTCCGCCGGTGCAGGATTTTGATTTGGTTCCTCCGTCTGTCCGTCACCCTGCTGTGGTTGACCAGGAGCCTGGCCTGGATTTTTGCCTTTGCCCTCCAGCCTATCCAGTCCTTTATTAATGGCGTTGTTCACCTTTGCATCCTTGCGCTGGTTCAGCTGGTCTTTGAGACGATTACCGATCTGGGCATTGGAACCAGTGGCTGTTAACATGACACTCAAAAGAAGAATTGCGTATCTCATATGATATTTTATTTCTTTTTTAGACATCAAATGGAAAAATCCTCCCTAAAGTGGGGATTTCAATCGTAATTTTCAAGCAATGATAATGGGTGTTTCAACTTACAACAGCAAATCAAACAAAGCCTCCAAGGTGCGCCTCAACGGGAAACGCATATTTTTTAAAAACTTTCTGCCTTCCCTCGAGTCGATGGGCTTAATCATCCTTTTAGCATTTATCCATATTTCATGTGGACCCAAACATGAATTGCCAACACCGGACCCTGACAATGGTGGGCTCATTTTGCCAAAAGGCTTTCGAGCACTGGTCGTAGCCGATAGTGTTGGACCTACGCGGCATATTGCGGTGAGTCCGGAGGGTTTCATTTATGCCAAACTCAGAATTACCACCGCCGAGCCCGGAAACCTTGCGCTGCGCGACACAACAGGAGATGGACGAGTTGATATGGTTGTTCCTTTCGGAGATTATCCCAACGACGGAACATTTGCGACCGAAATGCGCATTCATAATGGTTATCTCTATTATAGTTCGGAGCAGGTGGTGTATCGGCAAAAATTGATTCCAGGAAAATTGCTGCCAGAAGGAAAACCAGAAGCCATTATGACCGACCACCACCCAAGGCAATGGCACAACGCAAAATCACTTGCGTTCGATGACCAGGACGGAATGTATGTCACTTTCAGTGCACCAACCAATGTCTGTGAAGACTGGACGAACCACATCAGCAATTCATCGGCACATATACCAGGTGAATATCCCTGCACCCAACTTTATGATCAGGCGGGCATATGGAAGTTTAATGCCAAAAAACCCGGTCAAAAGCAATCGGATGGAAAACGCTTTGCCACGGGACTGAGAAGCGTCGTCGGAATTACATGGAGTAAGGAGGATGGGCAATTGTATGCCGTCCAACATGGAAGAGATTATTTATACGCCCATGCACCACACCTTTATACTCCATGGCAAAATGCAATTCTGCCGGCAGAGGAATTTGTGCGGATTAAGGAGGGTGATGATTTTGGATGGCCATATACCTATTACGATCCATTTAAAAAGCGAAGGATTGTAGCGCCTGAATATGGTGGTGATGGTGATCGTTCGCCAGAAGGAATGACATTGGCCAGTCCACTCATGGGATTCCCTGCACATTGGGCACCCAATGATTTGTTGTTTTATCAGGGTGATCTTTTTCCGGAGCATTATAAAAATGGCGCATTCGTAGCCTTTCATGGATCGACGAATCGCTCACCCTATCCGCAGGGCGGCTATGTTGTTGCCTTTGTTCCATTTGAAAACGGACAGCCGTCAGGCAACTGGGAGGTATTCGCCGATGGATTTGTTGGAACCGATACTGTAGCCGATATGAGTCAGGCCAAATACAGACCGATGGGAATTGCAGAGGGCCCGGATGGTTCGCTTTATATCTCCGAATCCAAGAATGGAAAAATCTGGCGCATAACGTTTGATGGCGATAAAAATGACTTTGGAGACATTGAGTTGAATGAGATGGAGCGACTTAAAAATAAACCGCATCTGAAGTTATTGAGCGAGCAGGAAGATAATTTGAGTCTCAGAGGAGCGCAGGATGGGAAGGAACTATACGCGATTTATTGTACGGCTTGTCATCAGGATAACGGTCTTGGTGAGGGTGAGCATTATCCCCCACTCGCAGGTTCGGAATGGGTTATCGGTCCAAAGGACAGATTGATTAAGTCGGTTGTCAATGGCTTAAATGAAGAGATCAGGGTAAAGGGTAAAACGTATAATACCATTATGCCGGCGTTTAACTTTTTAAGTGATGAACAGGTGGCCGCCATCTTGAATTATGTTCGATCGGAATACGGAAAGACTGAGGGCGGGATAAGGGAGGAGGAAATTAGAAGGCTAAGAGAGAGAGAATGAGAAGGTGAATAAGAGCGAGAGCGAGGTCGAGCGCGAGAGGAGAGAGAAAAGAAACTACACTCCCATCTCGATCTCGGACTCGAGCTAAAATAGAGCGAGATCGAGAGCGAGAAAAGAGAGAAAAAAACAGATCGAGGTCGAGCGCGAGAGGTGAGAGAAATAATCAGATTGAGAATGAGAGGGTGATTCAGAGCGAGAGCGAGAAGGGAGAGAACAGAATGAGAGGGAGTGGGGAGTTGGAGGATTGATTGAGGTCAGAGCGCAGGCAAATTCGTCGAAGCAAGGTGGCTGAGCGAAGTCGAAGCCACCGCATCCAAAGCCCAAATTCTTTTTAGGCCAATTGAGGTTAGCCAAGAAAGTTACGTTTTTGATCTATAAATTATCGGACTCCCCCTTCGGCTACGCTCAGGGGTCGGCTCAGGGGTCGGCTTAGAGGGCGGTCCAAATTAAAAGTGGTCGACCATTCTCCCATCTCGATCTTCCATCTCCATCTCAATTCAGAGCGAGCGCGAGAGCGAGAAGGGAGAAAGAAAAGCTGCTACACTCGAAAATCGATCTTAAGACAGAGCGAGAGCGAGAGAAGAGAATGAGAGTGAGAATGAGTGGGGGAATTATTGCCTTAAATAAAGCCTAAGAAAACAATCCTCTCGAAACTCCATCTCGAACTCGATCTTAGGGTAGAGCGAGAGCGAGAGGTGAGAGAAATAATCATATTGAGAATGAGAGGGAGATTCAGAGCGAGCGCGAGAGAAGAGAGTTAACGGCTTATTTAGATTTTCATTTTTGAACGAGGAGATATTTTTCGAGTACCTGAATGATTTTTCTGAATTCTACCGGCTTGGTTAGAAAATCACTGAAGCCCATATTCAAATAATTCTTTTTTTGCTCACCAAAAACATCAGCAGTCAGACAAATGACTGGGATACCTCGCAGGTTATCCATGTTCGCAATGGTTCGCGTTGCCTCAATGCCATCCATTACCGGCATATGAATGTCCATGAAAATAGCATCGGGCTTGTGTTCCATCGCCATGGATATACCCTCCTTGCCATTCATGGCCATTAAAACTCTAAGTCCTGTTTCCTGCAGAAAACCACAAAGCACCTGCATGTTCACAGGATTATCCTCAACCACCAGTACTTTCTGACCCTCTGTAAACTTGATGGAGTTTAGATTAAAAACATCATTCGATGGGGTATGATCGGTCATGATGGCCCGGATCAACGGAAGTCTGACTGTAAACCTGGAGCCCTCGCCCTGCTTGCTTTCAACCGTTATCTGACCCCCGAACAGCTCAACCAACCGCTTGGTGATGGCTAGCCCTAAACCAGTTCCACCATATTTTTTGAGAATGGTATTGTTGGCCTGGGTGAATGGCTGGAAAATCAACTCAAGCTTGTCTGACTCAATACCAATACCTTCATCTTCAACCCTAAAGACCAACTGCTTACCTTCCATTACCACGGAGATGTTGATCCGCTTTCCTTCGTCAGTAAACTTTAAGGCATTGGAACACAAATTCATTAGAATCTGATTGAGCTTGGTGGCATCTGTTTCAATGTCTTCAGGCAGGTCTGCGGAAATGCTGTAGCTGCAATGCAATCCTTTTTGGCTGGCTTTCGCCTGACTGATTTCATAAACTCTTTTTACCAACTGCCGGAGATTGACCGTTTCCATCGAAAGGGTCATTTTTCCGGAATCGATACGGGACAAGTCCAGAACATTATTGATCAGTTCCAGCAGATGTGTCCCACTTGTCTCAATCCCACCGACGAATTCTTTAAGGTCACTCGGAAAACTCTGATCACGCATCCGCATCTGCATAATTTGGGTGTAGCCCAGGATGGCATTAAGCGGCGTACGGATTTCATGGCTGATGCTGGTCAGGTAATAGCTTTTGGATTCTGTTGCCTCCTGCGCGCGAAGCATTGCACGCTTCATTTCATTTTTTGTTTCCTTAAGCATTTCGACGCTGGCCTCTAAATCGGTGGTACGCTTAAAGATTTTACCTTCGAGTTCCAGCTTATAGTCTTCCAGGTCCTGATTGCTGGATTTTAATTTTTGAATAAAGTATTGATCAAGGTTTACCCTTCTTTCAGCAATGACGAATATGACGGCGCCAATCATCAGAATATTGGCCATTAACAGCCGAATGGCAATCTCATCTGTTACCACAGATGGTCGCATGGATCGGAACAAAGGATCCAGGAAAAAGGCAGCGAAATAAAACACCACAAAGGCCACAATCCAGCTGTATAAATTGATCTTTCTACGCGTTCCCAATACAGCAAGAAATGAAATGCTTGACCACAACATGACCAAACCGGAAGCATAATAACCGCCAAGGATGGCTTGCATAAAGAAAGGCAGCACAAGACTTATGGTTATTTGAAGTGTATAGCCGAGGCGATAAGAGAGCCGGCTGATTAAACCAAGGTTAACGATGGAAAGCAATACATAGCCCGCAGGAACCAGTGCATGACCATATAAATCGAGGTACAACATGATACCAACCCAGACAAGACCACCGGTTGACATAAATGTTGCCAGTGAGAAAAGCATTCGCTTTGTATTTTTTTCTCCAACCTGGGTCTCCATTTGTGGAAAAGCAAAGTAGAGAACATTCCTTATCAAGTTAGGAATCTTGCTTTCTGATGGAGACTTCAGTGGTTGATTAGTTTGGGACATAAAATCAAAGACTTGAATTTAATCAAAACAGGGAGTTGAATTTATGGTTCATTTCAGATGTCGCCTTAAGAATTAAACAGGTTGAACACAACGGACAGAGAACCCGCTGGATTTAAATCCATCTTTTCGGATGATCATTGAACTGTCGATAAAGGTAAGGTAGACAAAGCAGGCATCATTGGGGCTTGCTTCATTGGCTGCCCACCAGTTTCCATAATCACCCAAGTCCAGAAAAGAGCCAAAGACTCCCCTACCTCCACCAGGCATTGCTGAAAATCCGGACTGATTGTTACCATTGCCCATCATATTCCAACCGGACTTACTTTTCAAACGACGTCCTGCCAACGGAAATCCACCAAGCTCCAATGCTAGCCGCTCCCAATCACTCAACATTGGAATACGCCAACCTTCAGGTGCGAGACCACGCGAATCATTTAAAGCAAACCAATTGTACAATCTCCCGTAAGCGGCGCCGATTTGCCTATCATTTCTATACCAGCAACATGCGGGCTCTCCCATCTGACCAATAGCTTCCCAGTCCTCAGCACTTTCAGCCACTGGGATAATGTCACCATTTCGAAAGTGGTCGGTATTTAGATTGAAAGCACTCCAACGGAGACCAGCGGCAATGCAGGTTGTCGGAAGTGAAGTAGTATTAGAGATCGTTGGATTAGAATTCAAGATTTGATTCTCGAATCTTTTAGCAATAAAAATTAAACCTGAAATGAATTGACAGACTGATGGATCAAATGGTTGCCACGCGACGGTTGAGCCAGGCTTCCCACTCAGCAACCATGGTTAACAATTGATCAACGGCTTTACCAATTCCTGAACCACCGTTGCCATTGTTGTTAAGGTGTTTATCAACCAGACCAAACAACTCACTTGCCCGGAAAGGTTTTGTCAGATAATTGTTCGCACCCAATTGTAACCCTTTTTGAATGTCAGATTCCATCGCCTTGGCTGACAGAAATACAAAAGGTGTTTTGGTGAAGCTGGGATTGTTACGAATGGCTTCAATGACTTCGTAGCCGGTGAGGCCTGGCATCATAATATCACACAGAATCATGTCTGGTTTTTGATCGAGCGCCATTTGCAAACCAGCGGTGCCGTTATCAGCAGAAAATATTTCATACGACTTCATCTCCAGGAGTTCAACCAGACTCTCGCGGATGTTTTCGTCGTCTTCAATGACCAGTATTTTTTTCATGTTTTGTCTAAGGTAATCCGTTATTTAGTCAATTCATCAATAGCACTAAACAGATCTTCAGCCTTAAAAGGCTTTACAATATAGCGATTGGCACCTTTACTGAGACCCTGATCGATAAATTTTTGTTCAGATAGGGCTGAAAGGAAAATAAATGGCGTCTTCTCGAACTGTGACATAGCCCTTAACGCACTCAAAACAGAAAATCCATTCAAATTGGCCATCATCACATCACACAGGATCAAATCAGGGCGCTTATCCACAGCGAGATCCAAACCGTCTTTACCATTGGAGGCGCGCAGGATTTCATAGCCACGTATCTCGAGCAAGTCGACGATGCTTTCCTGCACTTTTTCGTCGTCTTCAATTACGAGTATTCTTTTCATTGAATTTGCTGTTCATCTCCATCAACGACCGATCGGTAGTTGAATTCCATTCTGACTTCAGTTCCTAAATTTTCTTTGCTGCTGATGGAAATCTTGGCACCGTGAAGGTCAATAAATTGTTTGACAATTGACAAATCTCCAGCCACTTTTCTTCACCGGCCAATTGAACCACAAGGTCTTTGATCGCTTTATTGACGAGTCCGTACATACGCGTTAACTTTTAAAAATTTAGGATTGTAAATATAATGACTTCCGTCACCCCCCAATCACATTAAATCAATCACGTATCAGGAAAAACAACAGATTACAATATGTAAACTGGTTAACGGATCAACAATACCTTTTCGTTGACAGGATAAACCCATTCAACCCCCCGGTCAGTTACGATGGCATCATCTTCCAATGGAATTCTGAGCTTTTTACCTCCCCATTCAGGCAAGGGCGTATAGGCAAAAAGCTCAATAGACAGCAAATTGGTTGGCCTGATGGTGTAGGTTAGTTGAAGGGGATTAAAATGTGCAATGGATGGACCGGTGCCATGACCCCAATCACCGACGGCATGGCAGCCTATCATCACATCCGTTTTACCAGATTCACCTGGTTTATTGAATTCTTTCATTCTTTCAAATCCCGATGAAACCAAGGCAGCATAAATGCGATCCATGTTTTGTTGGGCGGTATATCCTGGCTTGATGGCGTCGGTCACTACCTTCCTTGCCTTTACACCCTGATCGAATGCATGTCTGATGCCCGCCGGCACCTCACGCTCCCCTTCCTTTAAGACGTAAGCAATTCGCTTCATATCGGTGTAATAAGAAAGATATCCAACGCCCCAGTCGATCATTAAAATATCACCACGCTGTATGATGCGATCATTGGAAGTCGCCACAATCCCATCCGGCCCGGTCACATAAACCGATGGCATACCAAAAGAGGACTCCAAACCAGCAGCATGCAATTGCTCCAACATCCACCACGCCACCTCTTCTAACCTCGTTACCCCAGGCGTAATGATCTCGTTGGACAAAGCGCGTTCTGCTATCTGATAGGAATAATTGCCCGCCTCAGCAAAAGCAGCAATTTCTGTTGCTGTATGTCTTGATTTGAAATCACTGTACAGTTTCTCCGCAGAAACAAAACGATCCTGATATTTTTTACCCAGTATCGATGACAACTCTGCATATTCGGTGTACGACAAACCATCGGCGCGCCCAATGTCTTTGGACATATTCAAACCAATTTTTTTTGGATCACGCTTGAGCACAAAATCTTTTAATTCGGATTCCTGGCCGAAATAATCCCATGCGCCCGATTGCTCCAACAAGTAGCCATCGATGCCCAACACGCTCCGCTCGATCCGACCATTGCCCTTATCAAAAAATACATAATAGCCGTTGCGGCCAACATAGCCCGCCCCCAGGTCACGGTACAAGGGATCAAATTTTCCTTCGCGCCCTGTGATGATCCACATGTCTATCTGATTTTCCTTCATCACCTGTGGGAGAATCAGATCAAACTTATCTCTTCTGATCTGGTTCATGATCCGCCATCGATGCTGTGCTTGCTGAGCATAGGAAGCAACCGATAAAACAAAAAAAGTAAGTATGAACAGCGATTTCCGAAACGATAAGATGGCCATAAGTGTGGGTTTTCCCGAAATAAAAACAATTCCTGCAGCTTGACAACTGTGACGATGATCAGGATCATTTTAACAACCGCAGCAACTCATGCCCGAAGGTTTCGTCCTCCAATAATTTGGCCCAATGAATGCTACACAGACCTATACAGCACCCCCTCCTCTGCTTTCCAATTATGATGAGGCGGTTAAGGAGTTCGAGCGACTATCCAGTGAGCGAATAATCTCAGGGTTACCGGATGGACAGGGAATAAATCTGGCCTATGAAGCGGTGGACCGACACCTGCTCGACGGTAACGGATTTCAAACGGCCTTGCGTTGGATTAAAAAAGACAGAAGTTTTAAAGATTTCAGTTTTCGAAATTTCCATGATTTATCCAATCAGTTTGCCAATGTATTGGACAAGCTAACCCTACCTGTTGGCGCGGTGGTGTCGACCATTGTCGGACGCATTCCGGAATTTTATACAACCGTATTGGGTAGTTTGAAATACAGGGCTATACATTGTCCGATATACCCCGTATTTGGACCAGAGCCGATCGTACAACGTTTGCTGAGGAGCAATGCCGCGGTGGTGGTCACGGATTTGGATACCTACACGTTAAAACTCAAGCAAAACATTGAACGACTTCCGGCAGTGCGGTTTATTCTGCTCACCGATACCATGGTAGATCTTGAAAAGAATGTTTTTTCTTTACCGGTCAGAATGCAAAGGGCTTCGATTGAGTTTGACATCAAGCCGACCAACGCTACAGATCCCTGTTTGCTTCATTATACCAATGGCGTGAGTGGTATGCCAAAAGGTGTGCTGCACAGCCATAAAGGTTATGCATCGCTGATGCAAACCACCCGAACAGTTCTCGACCTGCAGCACGGCGATAAATACTGGTGTACAGCCGATCCGGGAAATTTGGTGGCAACCACCTACGGGATTCTAGCGCCTATGCTGGCTGGCGTTACTACCATTATGGACGAAGATGATTTTGATGCGGCCAGATGGTATTCCATACTGGAGGAACATCAGGTCAATGTTTGGTACACCACACCGGCTTCGATACGACGATTGATGAAGATGAATGTTCAGCCAACGGGCAACTATAACCTTCAGCACCTTCGAATGATTTTAAGTGGTGGTGAGCCCCTTCATGCTGAAGCGGTTAAATGGGGGGAGCAGACTTTTCATGTTCCGATGCTTGACCATTGGTGGCAAACGGAAACCGGTGGCATCATGATTTCAAATTATCGATGCCTGAAGGTTAAGCCTGGGTCGATGGGTAAACCAGTGCCGGGTGTGGACGTTGGACTTGCCGCCATCAGGGGCGATCACTTTCAACTTATTGATGAGGTCGATACACCTGGCCATCTTGTTTTCAAAAAAACATGGCCCGGGATGTTCAGCAACTACCTGCATGAAACTGCGAAGTACGAGAGCTCCTTCCATGGTGATTGGTTTATCAGTGGCGACATTGCCAAGAAGGACAGCGAGGGGTATTACTGGTTCATTGGAAGGGCGGATGATCTCATTACCACGGGTGGCTTAAAAATTGGGCCTTATGAGATTGAGAAAGTATTCATGGAGCATCCAGCGATTTTAGAGGCAGCGGCCATCGGTAAACCTGACCCGGACAAAGGTGAGGTCATCAAAATTTTTGTGGTCACCAGAAATGGAAGCATTCATGGTGCGGTATTATCGGAAGAAATTCTGGCCTATGGACTTAAGCGACTTGGTCCATCGGCGGCCCCTGTTCAATTGGAATTTATGCAGGGCTTGCCTAAGACAAGAAGCGGAAAGGTGCTGAGAAGATTGTTGAAAACAAGGGAGCTTGGGTTACCTGAAGAGGAAGCGAAGGAATAGGTTTGTTATATATTGAGTTTAGCATTGGGATTTATTGAATACGCGCAGATCGAGGCAGCAGCAGATATTCGCTAAATGCGTATATTTGAGGCTGTTGTGAAAATTAAGACCAAAATATCGGCCTTGTTTTTAGCCCTGATGACGCTGGTTTCATCCAGCCAATTCATGGTTTCAGCACATTTTTGCGGGGGTGACCTCAAGAGCTTTTCACTGCTAACCAAAGCGGATCCCTGTCACACCACCAAACAAGTTCCCCCTTGTCATCGAAGCGAAAAACCATGCTGCGAAGACCTCACGACAGTTCACGCTTCAGACGAATTCAACTCAATTGCTCAGATCGCCAACCTGACCGTTCAGGACTTTACAGCCATCCCATCTTTTGAAGTCAACATTCCTGAGGTCAATTACACCTCAATCGTTGCCTCAACACCAACCAACACTGACACCGGTCCACCGACCGACTTTCAGGTTCTGTATCAGGTATTCCTGATTTAAACTTAGTTGCGGCGGCGCCCATTGAGCCGCAGTAGTAAAACAATCCCTGTTCAGGGTGTTGTTCCATTCACTTTTATTTCAAAATACTGAGTTTATGACTGGTAAAATTATTTCGTGGTCTTTAAAAAACCGATTCCTCGTCGTGCTGGTTGCAACAGCACTGTTTTTATGGGGACTCAACAGCATGCGCCATTCACGGGTAGATGCCATCCCTGACTTATCCGAAAATCAGGTGATTGTTTTCACGGAATGGAATGGACGCGGGCCGCAGGTAATCGAAGATCAAATCACCTATCCACTGGTGACCAATCTTCAATCGTTACCCCGCGTAAAATATGTTCGTGCCAACTCCATGTTTGGAATGAGTTTCATCTACGTGATTTTCGAAGATGATGCCGATGTCTATGAAGCACGTACCCGGGTACTGGAGCGATTGAATTATGCGTCACGGCTTTTGCCGGAAGGGGTTGCCCCTACCCTCGGGCCTGATGGCACCGGTGTCGGCCACATTTTGTGGTACACCCTGGAAGCACCCGGTATGGATCTCGGTGAGCTGCGCGCACTGCAGGACTGGTACGTAAAATTCGGATTACAGGATGTTGAAGGCGTTAGCGAAGTAGCGTCGTTCGGTGGATTTCAAAAACAATATGAGGTAACCGTTGATCCAAATAAACTCAACGCCTTCCGACTAGGCTTTGGTGATGTTTTACAAACCCTCCAAGAGAACAACAATGAAACCGGCGGTAGAAAATTTGAAATGGGTGGCGCTGGTTACATCGTCAAAACAACAGGCTACCTGGGTAAGGCAGAAGAAATTGAACAACTGGCCCTGAAGTCAGAAGGAAACTCCGTGGTGCGGATTAAAGATGTTGGGGTGGTGCAAACCACCGGCGAATCGCGGACCGGAATTTTTGATTTGAACGGAGAGGGCGAAGCGGTAGGCGGTATTGTGGTCATGCGCTATGGGGCCAACGCTACCGAAGTCATTGAAAAAGTCCGGGGTAAAATGATGTCTGTTGCACGTGGATTTCCAGCTGGTGTAAAGTTCAATGTAGTCTACGACAGAAGTGAACTCGTACAGGAGGCCATCACCTCTGTACGCAATACGCTGTTGGAGGAAATGTTGGTGGTGGGCATGGTGGTTATTTTCTTTTTGTTTAACTGGCGGGGAGCGTTAAGTATTCTGATTCAGATCCCGGTAACGGTCGCCACCAGTTTTGTTTTACTCAACGCCTTCGGAATTGAGTCCAACATCATGTCACTCACCGGAATTGCACTGGCCATTGGCGTGATCGCCGACAACGGCATCATCATGGCCGAGAACGCCCACAAGCACTTGAGCGAAAGACATCAGCAACTCAATCCTTCCTCCTTCTGATATGAGCAACAACCACAATTTCAGCAGCATGAGTGAAGAGGAGCGCATCGGTATCATTGAAAAATCAAGCCGACAGGTTTCGCGTGGCGTCTTCTATTCCACGATTATCATCATCACCTCTTTTCTGCCGGTGTTTATGTTAACCGGACAGGAAGGCAAACTGTTCCATCCCCTGGCCTGGACCAAGACATTTATTCTGGCGGTCGATGCCTTGTTGGTGATCACACTTGCTCCGGTAATCATATCCTTTTTTATGAAGGGGAAATTCAGACCAGAGCAGCACAATCCCATAAATCGATTTCTGGAAAGGATGTACGCTCCGGTGATTCGGGCATGCATTAAATACCGTCGCACCACGCTGTTCATCAACCTGCTTGCCCTTGGTATTTCCATTCCGTTGCTGATGAATACCGGTCGGGAATTCATGCCACCGTTGGACGAACAGTCGATCTTATTTATGCCCGTTACGTTACCGGATGTTTCCAATGCAGAGGCCAAACGCATTTTACAACTCCAGGATAAAATCATTGCTGGTATTCCGGAAGTAAAGCAGGTCCTTGGAAAAGCGGGCAGAGCATCGACTGCCACCGACAACTCCCCCATCAGCATGATCGAAACCATCATCATGCTGAAGCCCAAAAGCGAATGGAGGGACGGCATCACCAAAAAAGACATTATAGCTGAACTCGACGCCAAACTTCGGATTCCAGGCGTGGTGAATGGCTGGACCCAACCCATCATCAACCGAATCAACATGTTGTCGACGGGGATTCGGACTGATGCCGGAATAAAAGTCTTTGGCAGCCGGATCGATTCAATTGAAATGGTGTCGGCGAAGATTAAAAAAATTCTTTCGGGGATGGATGGCGTGAAGGACCTCTATGTTGAACCCCTCAGTGGAGGAAAATACCTGGAGATTGTCGTGGATCGTGATGCTGCCGGGCGATTGGGTGTAACCATGGATGACATCAATATGGCAACGGAGGCAGCGTTGGGTAGTGCGATGGCCGGACAGACCATTGAAGGTCGCAGGCGTTTTAACATCAGCGTGCGGTTGGCACAGGATTACCGTGATGATCTTCAAAAAATTGGCAGGATCCCCGTGATGACCATGAGCCGTGGAGCGGTACCCCTCACCGAGGTAGCTGAAATAAAAATAGCGGATGGACCGGCGATGATAACCTCTGAGAACGCCCTTTTACGCGGGGGTGTATTGTTCAATGTTAGGGGAAAGGATTTGGCGGGGACCATTGAGGCCGCCATTAGCGCCCTTCAAAACGAAAAAGACCTTCTTCCACAGGGATACTTTATTGAGTGGAGCGGGCAATATGAAAACCTGATTCGTTCACAGGAAAGATTGGCATTGATCATACCTGTGGTGCTCATCATAATTTTTCTGTCACTATACTTTGCTTTTCATTCCATTCGGGAAGCCTTTTTGAATCTGATTACGGTACCCTTCGCACTGGTCGGTGGTGTATTTATGATTTGGTTTTATGACGTTAACCTTTCGGTTGCGGTGGCCGTCGGATTTATTGCACTCTTCGGAATTGCCGTAGAAACAGGCGTCGTTATGGTGATATACCTCAATGATGCCGTTCTGCAAATGAAAAAGCGAAAAGAAGCCAGCGGCGAAACCATCACCGCAGACGATTTAAAAGAAGCGGTGATCGAAGGTGCAGCGAAGCGACTGCGTCCAAAAATAATGACGGTGTGTGTCGCTTTGTTTGGCTTGGTGCCTGTCTTATGGTCAACAGGCGTTGGCAGCGATGTTATGATCCCGATTGTGTTGCCCATGATCGGTGGTGTTATTTCTTCATCGACCCACATTTTGTTGGTGACACCGCTGATCTTTTTAATGACCAAAGAATATGAACTAAAAAAATTTGGCAAACCGGAAGTTTATGAAGCACATTAAACCTTATTTGATTTTGCTGGGCAGTTTGATAATGTCCAGTGCGTTTTCACAAGTGCTGAGTCTGGACAGTATTTTGAACAGGATTGAACGACATCATCCTATGCTGCAGGAATACAGCGGAAGAGCAAAAGCCATGGAAACCTATGCCGGTGGTGCGAGATCCTGGATGGCTCCGATGGCTGGGATCGGTACTTTCATGACCCCGTATCCCGGACAAAATCCTGAAGCGATGGAGCGAGGCGCAGTCATGGTTTCATTTGAGCAATCGATTCCCAACCGCAGCAAACTGAATGCCTCCGAACAGTTGCTCAGAGCGCGTTCAGGAACTTTTGAACTGCAGCGAAAAAAAGTATGGAACCAGTTGCGCTTCGAAGCGAGGTCGGCAGCGTTTAGCCTATTGATTGAAAGGGAAAAAATTTCAGCCATTGAAAATCAGATAGGCATACTACAGACGGCAGCCAAAATGGAGCAAACGCGCCTGGAGAGCAACAAGGGCTCTTTAAGCAGTCTGTATAGAGCAGAGGCCCGAATCGCCGAATTACAGAACATGTTGGCCATGGCCAAAAGCAGTGAAGTTGAGCAACAGACGATTCTCCTGGGCCTGATCGGAATGGAGAACAGTGAAAGCGTCGAATTGACCATTGGCACTCCTGCATTACCAACTGTGCTTTTAGAGCCGGGTGAATCTGATTTGGCGGCTGCCCGGAGCGATGTGCAGGAAATTGATCAGCAAATCAGGTTGATGAAGCTCAATCAGGATCTGCAGCGCATGCAATCGAAGCCTGAGTACAAACTCAGGTTCGACCACATGCAGCCCCTTGGCTCCACACCGGTGCAGTTTACGGCAATGGCCATGGTATCGATACCCATTGCGCCCTGGTCTTCCGGGATGTATAAATCAGAAGTAGCCGGTATGAACCACGAAATCGGATCGATGGAAAAAAACCGTGAAGCGCTGATCAGAGATTCAAAAATTATGGTGAGAAGAATGTTGATTCAGATTTCCTCCATGAAAGATCAGGTTAGGCGGTATGAGGAAAGTATCATCCCATCCATGAATCGAAACTATGAGGCCCAGAAAATTTCGTGGGAAGAAAACCGGGGAAGTTTAATGGATTTATTGGAGGCCTGGGAAGTACTGAGTATGACTCAAATTGAATTATTGAATAAGAAAGGAGCACTTTATTTAATGCTTGCCAATTATGAAAAAGTTATTGAACAATAGCCTGTTTCTTTTGGTGTTTGCCGCGGTGTTTTTCGCTTGCAGCAACAAAGAATCAGAGCGTAAAACAGAATTGCATTACTGTCCGATGCATCCAACTGTAAAATCCAATGGTCCCGGTATTTGCCCGATCTGTAACATGGATTTGGTAGCGATGGATGGCGTTATGGAGGCAGGCGAACTGGGAGCTGCAGCGGTTAATGCAGCACCGGTTTCAGAAAAAATAATCTCTAAGGCAAAAACCATCCGTGGGCGTTACCATGAAGGCGGTGGCGTTATTGCCGCTGAAGCATGGGTGGATGTGGACAGAAGAAATACTAAAAGTATTTCCACCTTCTATAGCGGAAGGGTTGAATCGGCGGAAGCACGTTACCCATTTCAACGCGTAACCAAAGGCCAGATTTTGTTGACTGTGTACAGTCCTGAGTTGGTGGAAGCCCAACGAAATCACCTGCTGGCGTTAAAGAGTTCAGACGGAACATTTACCAGGAAAACACTACTGACCCTTGGAATGGAGGAAAGCATGATCAAATCCATAGAAACCAGTGGCGAGCCAATGCGCGTTGTACCGGTAAGGAGTCCGATGACCGGGATTTTAATTGCAGCTGAAACGGAAACAAAAAGTGGTGGAAGTCCATTTGGGGATAATGGCATGAAGGAGGCATCAGAAAAAATGGATTATACCTCGGAAAAAAATGAATTCATCAGGCCCGGCGAAATCCTAAGAGCCGGCGCAACCGTATACAGCATTGCACCGAGCGATGACCTCAGGGTTTTCATCAATATTCCTGCATCGACTATTGGCCTAGTGAAAGAAGGCGATCGTGTTAGCCTTAGGTTTCCGGATGGAAAAGAGGTGGTAACCAAAATTGAATCGATTGAAGGACTTACCGATAAGAACCAGGATTTTATTCGGGCAAAGACTTCAGTAAACCTTAAAAACATCCAGCCCGGGACCATTCTTAAAGCAGAAATTGCAGCCGATAAAAAAAGAGGACTTTGGATTCCCAAATCAGCGGCATTGTGGCTCGGGAAAAAGAATGTCGTATTTATTAGGGACGGAAATGGATTTGCCGCTCGGGAAATAGAAATCGGACAGGCAAGCCAGGACAGCTTACTGATTAAAAAAGGGCTTTCCTCGATGGATGAAATTGCCACGCATGCCGGTATGCTGCAGGATGGGGATACATTCATCAAAAATTAACAGCTATGAAAATCAAAATATTTGTGTTGACCACCCTTATCATAGGATTGATGGGGTGCGGGGGAGGAAACAAGAGGGAGAGAGAGATGGAGATGGAGAAAGAGATGGAGAGGGAGCACAAGGGCTCGACAAAGAATGTGAATGGTTGGGATCGAACGATCATGCTTTCAGAAAGAGAAATGCAGATGGCCAATGTAACGGTAGGATTGCCGGAGCCAGCCGGTAGGCCTTCTGATTTATCGGTTTCGGGAAAAATTGTTCCCACACCAACAGGGTCTGCAGTGATCGCTTCCAAATTTGGTGGACGGGTTATCAAATTATTGGTTCGGGAAACTGCGGTTCCGATTCGCACAGGTCAAGCGGTTGCCGTATTGTACAGCCCCGAGCTGCAAGCGTTGCTGCGGGAATATCAATCCGCTGTCGAATTACAATCCAAGGACCTGATCAAAGCATCTTTGCGAAGGCTTGGCAACCTAGGGCTCAACGAAAATGATGTCAAGGAAATGATTCAACAAAATAAGACGCTGGGTGAATTCACCCTGAAATCAAACGCTTCGGGACTGGTTTCCTCCGTAAGCATCTTAGAGGGACAATATGTGGAAGCCGGCGCACCCATCCTTCGAGTTGAAAGCAACAATAGATTGTGGGCAGCCATTGATCTGTACTCAAGCGATGCACAATACCTGCAGGCGGAGACTCAAATAACCATATACCACCAGGGTACAAATGAATTGATTGGCGTGGGCAGACTGACCCACAACATCCGCGAAACCGGGACCAACCAAAACATTCGCTATTTGGTTGAGATCAGAGACATTAAAATGAATGCATCACCAGGAACAAAAATCACTGCTCAATTTTCCACAAGAAGAACAGGCTCCTTTACCCTTCCCTCAGAGGCGGTGGTGAGGTCTGGCGACAAATCCTATGTTTTTATTGAAAAGCAAAAACTAGCCTTTGAGCGGAAGGAAATAACTGTTGCCCAATCCTCTTCCAACAGGGTTACCATTGCGACAGGGATCGAAAAAACAGACCGCATAGCCATATCAGGAGGGTATCTTCTACAAAGTACCTACCAGCTTAGGTTTGGAGATCAGCCTTAACATCTAACCTACACTTAACTAATTTTGTAACCGTAAAAACCAAATCCAATGATTAAGCCAGCCATAAAATTTTTCCATTCTACTCTTTTGTTGATCCTTATTGTTTCCTGCACGTCACCCAAGGAATCATCGGAACAAGCCGATGCAACAGACAACATGGAACACCCGATGGATGAGTCCAATGAACCGCTGGAGCAACCTGAAACGGTGTTTAAGGCAGACAGCTTATTCCGAGTTCAGCTCTCTGAATTATTCAACCATTACAACCTCCTGCAAAAAGCTTTGGTGGCCTCAGATTCGAAAGCCGTGGCGGATGCGGCAAAATCCATGAACACCAGCCACAAGAAACTTGATCAAAAACTACTAACCGGCGATGCCCTTCATGAGTGGGTAGGATTTTCCGGTGTCATGGAAGCCGCCTTAACCAACCTGTCCTCTGACCCATCGTTAAGCGAGCAACGCAAAGCCTTCAGTGGCGTAACTGATCAGATGTACCGCTACATCAGAGCCTTTGGACTTTCAGGCACAACTGCCTACTACGCGTATTGTCCAATGGCACTGAATAATAAAGGAGCCTATTGGTTGACAGATGCTCGTGAAGTTAGAAACCCCTACTTCGGTGATCAGATGCTGAAGTGTGGCTCACTTCGCCAACAACTCAATTAATTGAATTTGAAGTACCCTGCAATGAAACAAGTCACCCTTTATTTTTTGGTTTTACTCACCGCTGCTTCCTGCGGTCCAGTGAAAGAAAAGGACGGAAGAGCTGTACAACTCAGCGACATCGAACTCTATGATTTAACAGGAAATGCCGTCAATCCCGATGACTATAAAGGCAAAAGAATATTTCTGAATTTCTGGGCAACCTGGTGTGGGCCGTGTATTCAGGAAATGCCTTCCATAGCTGCAGCGCGACAAATCTTGAACGGAAAACCCATTGAATTTCTGCTTGCTTCGGATGAAGAGATGGAGCGCATCCTAAAATTCACGGAGAAAAAGAATTTTGATCTGCCGTTTGCTCAGGTTAGAAACATGGATGCATTCAACATCAATGCCTTACCCACGACTTTTATATTTGATCAGGATGGCAATTTAGAATACACAGAAATGGGTGCGCGAGACTGGTCTACGGAAGAAGCACTTGAATTGATAACCGGTAATAAAAAGTAAATGATCAAAAAACTATCCCTCGGGCTCTGTGCCACACTGCTGTTTTTTTCTGCCTGCCAGCCAAAAAAGGTACAACAACAGGATTCATTGCTTTCCATCTCTCCTACCGGACCCAATGCATCACTTCCCTTTCTTTACAGTGACGCTTCCGGGGTGATTTTCTTATCCTGGGTAGAGCAAACCGACAGCATCGATCGACTGCTGTTCTCTTCCACCACCGGTGAGCAGTGGACAACCCCAAAGGAAATCGCCAAATCAAACCACTGGTTTGTAAACTGGGCTGATTACCCGATGATCATCAGCGACGGAAATGGCCATCTGGCTGCCCATGTTCTTGAAAAAACAGGGCCTGAAAAATTCTCCTACAGCATTAAAATATTTCTTTCGGACAACCAGGGTGAAACCTGGACCAAAAATTTCTTATTAAACACCGACACCGTAGAAGGGGAACATGGTTTTGTGTCCGCTGCGGTGTACCAAAACGACTGGTTTTTTGCCTGGCTGGACGGAAGAAACGCTGGTAGCGGTCACGAAGGACACGATGGTCACCACGGCTCCATGACCTTGCGCGGTGCGCTGGTGGCTAAAGATGGAACCAGAAAAAATGAATGGCTGCTGGATCCTAAAACCTGCGATTGTTGTCAGACCACGGCCGTTGCAACGGATCAGGGGGTGACGGTTTTTTACCGTGACCGATCCGATGAAGAAATCAGAGATATGTCGTTCGTACACTTTAATGGAGGAAGTTGGACAGATCCGAAAAACCTTTCTGTTGATCAATGGAAAATTCAGGGATGTCCGGTGAACGGGCCCCGAGCCATCGCTGATAAAAATTTTACCGGTGTAGCGTGGTTTACCGGTGCAGCTGATGCCCCAAGGGTTAATTTTGCCAGCAGTCCGACGGTTGATATGGATTTCAACAACACCATCAGGCTCGATGAAGGCAACACCTCGGGACGTGTAGACATCGAATCGTTATCGAATGGAAAATTTGCAGTGAGCTTTTTGGAGGGCGACGAAATAAAACTTCGTGTCATCACTAAGGAGGGACAGCCGGAGAAAATTATTTCAGTAGCCAAAACTACTACCGGCAGAAAAAGTGGATTTCCTCAAATGACCAGGGCCGGTGACGGATTGTTGTTTGCCTGGACTGATGAAGCAACGGGCAGCATCCGAACGAAGTGGATTTCCGAACCGTAATCAGGTATCTTCAGATTTTCCGGACGGCTGTACAATGCCAGCCAACAGATAACCCATCATACCACCATAACCGGAGCTAATCCAAGGAGAGGAAGTTATCGGGCATGAGCCGCTGACACATCCAATTTGTTGCCAATAAAGCAGGCCACCTGCCATTCCTAACATTAGCCCTGCGACCGGTATAAACCATTTATGCCGAAACCACATTGGATTTATTTTTTGGAGGAACAAACAAAGTCCGTTCTGGAAATATTGGTTTCAGCAATGGCCTTGAATCCACCAGCCACATCAATGATGTTGTTCCAACCTCGGGCGCGAAGGATGGAGTTGGCAATCATAGACCGGTAACCACCTGCGCAATAACAATACACCTTTCCTTCTTTGGGGATTTCGGCCAGGTGATCATTTAAGAAATCCAGTGGCGTGGATACTGAATCAGTGACATGTTCAGCAGAATATTCACTTGGTTTACGAACGTCAATTACAGAAACTTTTTCCTTTGACAGGATGGACTCAAACTCATTGGCAGATATGGATTTTATGAGGTCGATTGTTTTACCAAAGGACTTCCAGGTGGAGATGCCACCTTCCAGATAACCCAGTACATTGGTATAACCAACCCTGGCCAGACGCATAATCACTTCCTCTTCCCTACCCGGCATTGTTACCAATAAGAGCGGATGATCTACACCGGGGATCAATGCACCCACCCAGGGAGCGAAACTTCCATCGATTCCAATGTTCACAGAATTTGGAATAAAACCACCAGCAAAATCTTGTGCAGCCCGGGTATCCAGGACCAATGCACCGGCTTCATTGGCTGCAGCTTCGAACGCATCTGCCGAAAGACTATGCAAACCCCGCTTCATCATTTGATCGTAATTCTCATAACCCTCCCTATTCAGGCGAACGTTATCAGGGAAGTAGGCTGGCGGCGGAAGTAAATCGTACGTAAGCTCATGGATAAACTCATCCCTTGACATGTTATCACGTAAGGCGTAATTCATTTTCTTCTGGTTGCCCAGGGAGTCTACCGTTTCCTTCATCATGTTTTTACCACATGCCGAGCCTGCACCATGGGCAGGGTAAACCGTGATGTCATCTGAAAGCACCATGATTTTGGTCCGCAAAGAATCGTACAGCATTCCCGCCAACTGTTCCTGCGTCATGTTGGCTGCTTTTTGTGCCAGATCCGGACGGCCTACGTCGCCCAGGAAAAGGGTGTCGCCAGTAAAAATGGCGACCTCTTTTTCCTGCTCATCTCTTAAGAGATAGGTCACCGATTCCATGGTATGGCCAGGGGTGTGCAACACCATTATGGAAACTTTTCCAAACCTTAAAATTTCCCCGTCGGCAGCTATGTGGGCCTTGAAAGAAGGTTTTGCGGTTGGACCATAAACAATGGTTGCTCCGGTTTCTCTTGAGAGATCAAGATGGCCCGAAACAAAGTCGGCATGGAAATGGGTCTCGAGCACATATTTAATGGAGGCGCCATCGGCGGCCGCTCTTTCCATATAAGGCTTAACTTCTCGTAGTGGATCGATAATAACTGCCTCATTTTCAGAAAGAATATAGTATGCACCTTGTGCAAGACATCCGGTGTAAATCTGCTCTACTTTCATAGACTCAGTTGTTTTTCAATTGTTTCCACAAAGAACAAAACTAACGATAAAACAATCTGTAACCCAGATCACCTAACATAGTCCATGACTACATATTTCTTCGGATGATTTCCTGCCTTGAGGCCTCAATTAGGCCACGATTTTCCATCTTCTTAAGCAGTCTGGAAATAACCTCCCTGGAGGAGTTCAGATCATCTGCGATCTGCTGGTGGGTGATCTGAATCCGTCCTCCAATCACGTCAAACTGACGCTTAAGATAAAACTCCAACTTCTCGTCCATGCTATGAAAGACAACCTGGTCCATTAATTCAAGAAGCCCCTCAAAGCGATCGCGATAGGTTTGCAGAACAAAATGATACCATTCTTTATGGTCTCGCATGAGGCCATCCATGTGATCGATTGGGATTGCAAGAGCCCTCACGGGGCCATCGGCCGTTGCTTTCAACTGGCTTTGCTCCTGTTTCATGGCACAAATCATCGAAAGTGCACAAGCACCACCTGGCTCCAGGTGATATAGAAAAAATTCGCCACCATCATCACCTTCACGGTAAACCTTAACCCGTCCTTCCAAAACAATTAATGTGCTGCGGAAAAATTGACCGGGCCTCATGATTTGTTCTCCGTCACTGAATTCCACCACTTTACCTAGACGTGTTAATTCCCTAGACAGTTTTTCACCAAAACCGGGAAATGCCTTTCTTAATTCCTGATCCATCATAATTCACGTAAAAATAGTTAATGAAAATTCAGGGTATAAAATTTCCAAATCGCTTACTGATTACGATCATTTAAACCCTTGTAAATCATCAGCCTGACGCGCAATGGTGCGAGCCTACTTTCGGGCTCATGAACGGCATCAGGTCAACTCGAGGTTTTTCAGCAACAGAAAATTTAGAATTCAAACTTCGCTCCGGAAAAATCAGCTGTCTGGTTCTTGTCCCTGAAAAATTTTCTGGTGTTATGCTGGTTACCAATGGAAGGTTCCAGGATAAGGATAGCTCCAGAAGGGAAGCCATAGAGGCTTTTACTGAAAATGGATGGGCACCTGCCTTTCCAAACCTTTTAACACCCAGGGAAGCCTCGGAGCACCACTTTCGCATGGATTCCGAATTGCAGACTTCGCGCCTGATAATGGTTATACGTCACCTGAGGTCCATGCCAAGGTTTATCGACAAACCCTTGGCACTTTTCGGAAGTGGTTGGGGTGCGGTGATTGCCTGGAAAACAGCCTTGAGAATGCCAGGTGAATTGCACGGATTGGCGTTTAGCGATCCACCGGAATATTTTGAACCCAATGATTTAAGAGAGATAACGATCCCATGCCTGGTTATTTCGGATCGACTGCCTGATTTGAATTCAAACCACTCACCAATCCCAGTGCAGTGGCACGTGAGCAGCAGAAAACATCGGAAAGGGTTATGCAACGCCGTTAAAATGGCCTCTGACTGGATCTCCAGAAGCTATAGAATAAGAGACCATCACCAGGGAAGATTCAACACCGAAGCCTTACTTCAACACAACTGATGAAACTCTTTCTCGACCGTGAAGATGGGGCCGCACAACTTGCACCGCTTATCCATGTTTCCCCACATGAACAGGCATTGGTTCTGGCGATCCCGAGAGGTGGCGTAATAACAGGCAAGGTTTTATGCGAGCGGTTAAAATTAAATCTGGATATAATTCTATGTAAGAAGGTCGGTCATCCCGAAAATCCTGAGTACGCTGTTGGGTCGGTTTGTGCCGATGGAACCACCATTCAGACCGTTTCCGACGAATACCTCTCGTATAAGATCTTCGATCAAAAAGCGACCCAAATCCGTTCATGGCTAATATCGCGCTACAAAGATTTAACAGGAAAGGAATATCCTACCTCGGTTAAAGCAAGGACAGTTATTTTAACAGACGACGGCATGGCAACAGGAAGTACCATGCTGGCAGCCATCCGGAGCCTTCGACTCGCAGGGGCGAAAAAAATCCTTGTCGCCGTACCTGTTGCCTCCACCTCTGCAGCTGATGCCATCCGAAAGTCAGGAACAACACTGGTTTGCCCCTATACGCCTGAGCCATTTAATGCCGTCGGTGAATTTTACGACTCGTTTCCGACGGTAACAGACGATGAAGTGAGGGCCATTATGAAGACCTGGGTAAATATTTCATCAGCACATGAGCGCAAACCTGTTGAACAATGACCGTCCTCATCAACACATCCTTATGACAACCACTAATTTTTCACTAAAAATAAACCACTATGCAAAAACGAATACTGTTAATCGATGGGGACCCGGAATCCAGAATGTCGACAGCCTCCATGCTCAAACTCGGAGGTTACGATGTGTATGAGGCGACCGAAGGAAAAACCGGTTTAGAATTGGCGTTACAAGAGATACCGGATTTGATTCTTTGCGAAATGGATATGGACGGATTGGATGGCGCCGGCGTATTGCATGTGCTGGGTAAAAATCCAGAAACAGCCTCCATACCTTTTATTTTTCAAGGCGATGGAAGCACCCCGGAAGATATCAGGAATGGAATGAACCTTGGCGCTGACGATTACCTTTCCAAACCGTTCAACAGTACCGATCTTCTGAGTGTTATTGAAATACGAATGCGAAAAAGGGAGGCACTAAATGGCTATAGCGAACCCGATAATGAAACACTGGAGGAAGTCTTCAAGGAAAACAAACCAATAAGGGAAATTCAAACGCTGATGGACGGCCGTATTCACCGGGTGATGAAAAGAAAAGAGGTGATTTATGCTGAAGGTCAGGTTCCTGCCGACATCTTTTATGTGCAGTCAGGCATGGTAAAAACTTATAAAATCAATAAGGACGGTAAAGAGCTTATCACAGGCCTTTACCGTGAAGGTAGTTTCATTGGATACCTGCCTGTGCTGCGTATGTCTACCTACACCGAGAACGCTGAAGTCCTTAGCGATGCAGAAATTGGATTCATTTCAAAACAAGATTTTCTGAAATTACTGTACAAAAACAACGAAGCAGCAACCCGATTTATTCAGTTGCTAACCAGACAAATCGCTGAAACAGAAAACCGAATGCTGACCATCGCCTATGATTCGGTCCGTCAAAAAGTTGCACAGGCCTTGTTAACAGTCGGCAAATACAACGAAGAGATCACCAAACCATTCAGAATTGCCAGACGGGATTTATCCGGGCTTATTGGTACAGCCACCGAATCACTAAATCGGACGCTGGCTGATTTCAAAGACGAAGGCTTGATCAACATTAACCCTGAAGGCATTCAAATATTGAATCCAGTTAAACTTGAACGTATGCGCTGAGCCTTACAGGCTCTTCCATTACTTCCCGTTTTCCAAGGATTTGTTGAAGCTCAGGTTGATAAACCACCTCATGGGCAAGCAGGCTTTCGGCCAGTTGCTCCAATTGGAGTCGGTGTGCCATCAGAATGTCCTTGCTTCGCTTGAAAGCTTGTTGAAGTACGTTGCGAACCTCTTCGTCCATTAGCCTGGCTGTCTCGTCGCTGAAAGGCTTTTGGATCATGTTTTCTTGTCGACCGGTGCTGTCGAAATAACTGACATGGCCCAACTTTGGATTAAATCCATAGTAAACCACCATCATATAGGCTTCGCGTGTCACCTTCTCCAGATCGTCCAATGCTCCGGAAGAAAACTCACCGAAGATCAATTCTTCGGCTGCCCTGCCGGCCAATAGTGCCGACAAGTGCTCGGTCAACTCCGTTTGCGTTCGAATCTGTCGCTCCGCTGGCAAGTACCAGGCAGCTCCCAGCGTTTTGCCGCGTGGTATGACGGAAACTTTTAACAACGGATCGGTATGCGCAAGAAACCAACTCACCACGGCATGGCCGGCTTCATGGTATGCAATGATCTTTTTTTCATGACTGCTGATGATTCGGCTCTTTTTTTCCAATCCGGCAACCACCCGATCCAAAGCATCCATGAAATCTTTTTTGTCCACCCTGACTTTAGAAATTCGTGCTGCGATCAAAGCAGCCTCGTTGCAGATGTTGGCGATATCTGCCCCGGAAAATCCAGGCGTTTGACCGGCTAAAAATTCAATATCCACATCAGGTGCAGTTCGGATGTTTTTAAGGTGGACATTAAAAATTGATTTGCGCTCCAGCATACTTGGCAATTCAAGATAAATGTGACGGTCGAACCGCCCAGGTCGGAGCAGCGCCGGATCCAACACATCGGCCCTGTTGGTTGCCGCCAGCACAATCACGCCGCTGTTGGTGCCAAAGCCATCCATTTCCGTGAGCAACTGATTGAGCGTACTTTCTCTTTCATCGTTGGCACCGGTGTACAAAGAATTCCTGCCTCTTGACCTTCCAACCGCATCGATTTCATCTATAAAAACAATACACGGCGCCTTTTCTTTTGCCCGCCGAAAAAGATCCCTGACCCTGCTGGCACCAACACCAACAAACATTTCAACAAATTCAGAACCCGATAAATTAAAAAAGGGAACCCGTGCCTCTCCTGCCACCGCCCGAGCCAGCAATGTTTTGCCGGTTCCGGGCGGACCGACAATCATGATGCCCTTTGGAATGCGCGCACCAAGCTTGGTGTATCGTGCAGGATCTTTTAAAAAATCACAAATCTCACGGACCTCCAGTTTGGCTTCTTCGAGGCCTGCAACATCTGCGAACGTCACCGGACTTTTATTTCCTTCTTCAATTAACCGCGCTGTACTCTTTCCAAAAGAGAAAATGGAGGGGCCTGCCCCAGGCGAACCTGTGCTGCCCTGTGAAACAGAACCATACATCCGAAACAGAAAAAACAGCAGCAACAAGGGAAAGAGCCATGGCAAAAAGTCCATCCAGAGACTGTGCTCTGCAGTATACTTTACTTCAATCCGTTGATCGGCAGGTAAATTGGCTTGAGCCAGATCCAACTTCCGCTCGAAGGACTCGGGCGAGCCGATGGTGAAACGGTAGTGCGGACCCGGATTGATTTTATCAGTCGATAACGGACCGGTTCTAAAAGCATCCTTAAAACGTGTGTCATCCGAAAAATTGGATTTAATGAATACCCTGGCTTCGTTGTTGTTGACGATGAGAACCCTGTCCACTGCACCAGTGAGTAACATTTGGCGCTCAAACCGCTGCCACGAAATTTCCTCTACCGGGTAAAGGTCTTTCACGCTCAGGAATACAATTAAGGCCAGTACACCTACAATGACCAACCAACCGCCCTGAAAGGCTTGTGGGTATTTATCAGCATTCATCTATTAAGGGTTATGATTATCCGGTGATTGGAGCCTTGGCTTTTCCCCAGGAAAGTATCTCATTCCGAAGATCTTCGGGAACCGTTGCGGCGATGTCCTGCAATTCCCCTGGTGAAATAAATTCAGTAAGTACACCCATCACCAATCGGATGGCATGTGCCGCTTCCTGCTGACTGGAGAAATCGCGCCAAACCGTCCGACCATCCTCCTTCATTACTTCATCGGCCAAATCCTCGAGAGAACGAATGGATTTATTAAGCTTTTCCGGTTTCCAGCCTTCCACATAAACGGACTTCAATGCCATGGGCAGCTGTGCCATGAATTGAAATGACTCCTCCATCGAAAACCGGTTGCGCAGTGCATGCAAAACACTTCGAAGAACCCTCGCAGCATGATCGGTTCCTTTGCTTCCCAATACCAGATCCAGCCGGTGGACAATTTCATTTCCACGGGCAGCATATTTCTCAAAATTCAACGTCATAAATTTTTGGTTTGGTCAAAGCTATCGGTGATCTCTATAGTCAAAAATGATGTCTGTTCGGTATCCTCATAACCACGATTACCGATGGTCATTGAAAGAGCAGATTTTCATCATTGAATGATTTAATTGGATGAATTACTTTGCGGATGACCATGAAAGCTGAGCATCTCCGTTTTATACAATGGCTTCCCAGAGTAGCCAATTTTGGAATCGCTGTTTTCCTAAGCTTGTTTGCCATGGATGTTTTCAGTGAAGGTTACCGCCCGCTTCAATTGGCACAAAATCTCTTCCTTCATCTTTTGCCGGCCTTATCTATGATTTTGATTCTGTTCGTTTCATGGCGAAGACCTATGGCAGGTGGCTTGGTGCTTCCGCTCCTTGCGGTGGCTTATGCATGGATGAGTCGACACAATCTGAGTGCGGTGGCCGCCATCAGCGGACCGCTTTTGGTTACCGGCTTGTTGTATTGGGTTAGTCACCGAACCAGAACCTCCTATCGTAGGGGATAGCACCAGGTTTAGTATCTTTCTCATTCGAAACCTCGTGCATGTCGGAAAACCTGAGTTATTTATCCGGAAGAAAGGGCCTTAAACAAAACCTCTTTGAATTAATGGGCGACGCAGCCCATGGTACCGGCACACCGGATCTGGATAAACTGGAACAACTGCGCAAAGCGTTTTTGGTCGGCAAGAGCTCAGTTTACGGCGCGATGTCCTTCTATGATTTCCTGAAACCCGAAAATGCAGGTAAAAAGATTTATTACTGCAGCGGAAGCGCCTGTATGACCGCCGGCACTCAGGATCAACTCAAACATGAAATTCAAAAGCATTTTAAATCCGAGGAAATTGGTGCCATGTGCTGCCTTGGAAGATGCCATGAAAACCATGCCTTTCATTTTAATGGCAAAAACTATAGTGGCAAAGAAGGACTTCGCGCCCTCAAGGAAGATTCATTGACCAGCATTTCCAGTGGCACCACCGACCAATACCAGGTAAAAAGTTTAGGCAGGGGCATTTTAACTGGAAGCCAATCAGATCTTAACAGCTTTCGAGGTTGGTTTGAAAAGGTTCGATCCCTGGAAACAGTGCAATGGCTGGAAGAAATAAAAAAGTCTGGCTTGCGAGGACGTGGTGGTGCCGGATTTTCCACTGCCTTTAAACTGGATGCCTGCCGAAAAGCAAAAGGCACAGAAAAGTTTATTGTTTGTAATGCCGACGAAGGAGATCCGGGAGCATTTTCGGATCGATATCTTCTGGAACACCAACCGTTTTTGGTTTTGGGCGGAATGTTGTTGGCCGGATTGGCCGCTGGCGCCAAATGGGGTGTTGTTTACATCCGTGGAGAATATCCTGAATCGGTGGAGGTTATAACAAAAACCATCCACGAACTTGAACAAGCCGGGCTAATTGGCGAAAACATCAGGAACACCGGCGCTTCATTTCAATTCAAGGTGATTAAGGCACAGGGTGCTTATATCTGCGGAGAGGAAACTGCTTTACTCTCTTCGATTGAAGGCCAGCGACCGGAAGTCAGGGTCCGACCACCTTATCCTGCAGTCCAAGGATTGTTCAATCAACCGACGGTGGTCAGCAATGTTGAGACGCTCGCCAACCTCCCCTTTATTCTTAAAAATGGCGGATTAGAATTTTCCAAAATAGGCAGGGGTAAATCCACCGGCACCAAACTTGTTTCATTAGACGGTTTCTTTAAAACACCGGGCATTGTTGAAGCAGAAATGGGAACGCCCGTGGATCGAATAATCATGGAGGCCGGCGGTGGATACCGCGTGCCGGTTAAAGCGCTTCATATTGGCGGTCCACTGGGAGGCCTAGTTCCGATCCATAAAACAAAGGATCTGTGCCTTGATTTTGAATCCTTCGCAGAGCATGGATTCCTGCTGGGTCATGCATCGGTGGTTTGTATTCCTTCTGAATTTCCGCTTATAAAATACATTACCCACCTGTTTGAATTTACGGCCCATGAAAGTTGCGGGAAATGTTTTCCCTGCCGACTGGGCTCACAACGCGGTGCCGAAATGTTTAAAAAAGCAGCGGAAGGTGAATACCGCATCGATCGAAAATTATTGGATGATCTTTTGGAAACCCTTGAGTCCGGATCCTTGTGCATGCTTGGCGGAGGACTGCCGCTACCCATCCGGAATGGTTTACAATATTTTAGTGAGGAACTGACAACCTATTTCACTTCCAAAGCAAACACATGAGCGGAATAGCCTACATCAACGGAAAGGGATATGAATGCAATGAGGGGGAAACCATCCTTTCTTTTGTTCGAAGACATACACACGAGGCTAAAATTCCAACACTTTGTGACGCCCCCAATCTTAAACCCTATGGTGCCTGTCGGGTTTGCAGCGTTGAAGTGTCGTTGAGTGAAAATGGAAATCTGAAAACCGTTGCATCCTGTCATACAACGGTTGCACCGGGTCAGTATATTCTAACTGATTCGGAAAAAATCCTCCGGTTGAGGAAAAATATCGTTGAGCTCGTTTTAACAGATCATCCGCTGGACTGCCTCACGTGCGAAGTCAACAACCACTGTGAACTGCAAAGCGTTGCAGCGGAGGTCGGCATAAGGGATGTTCGATATCCGAAGGGCAAAAATCATCAGGATGTTCCCAAAGACAGGTCGCATCCGTACATGACCTCTGACTTGTCGAAATGCATCAATTGTTCCAGATGTGTTCGTGCCTGTGATGAGGTGCAAGGATCTATGGTGCTGAGCATGGCGGGGCGTGGATTCGACAGTCGGATCATCAAAAGCTTTGATCAGAATTTTCTGGATTCCGATTGTGTGAGCTGTGGCGCCTGTGCACAGGCCTGTCCAACTTCGGCTATTTCAGATGTTTTTGAATCAAAGAGCACGGTTGCCGATAAAAAGATCAGAACGGTGTGCACCTATTGCGGCGTCGGTTGCAATCTTGAAGTGTCTGTAAAAGCGGAGAAGGTAAAGTCTATCCAGGCCCCCTACGACGCTGAAGTCAATCAGGGACATACCTGTTTAAAAGGACGGTACGCCTTTTCGTTTTACAATCATCCGGAACGCTTGCGCACACCGCTCATTCGAAAGAATGGTGCCTTGGTTCCTGCCAGCTGGGATGAAACCTATGATTTTCTTGCCACCAAACTCAGCGATATAAGATTAAAACACGGTCCGGATTCGATTGCCGGAATTTCCTCTGCCCGTTGCACCAATGAGGAAAATTATCTGATGCAAAAGTTCATCCGTGCCGTGGTTGGTACCAACAACATTGATTCCTGCGCCCGTGTTTGTCACTCTCCCACTGCCCTGGGTATGCAACGCGCCTTTGGTACCGGTGCAGCAACCAATTCCATCGAAGACCTTAAGCACACCGATTGTATTTTGGTTATTGGTGCGAATCCTACCGAAGCCCATCCGGTCACAGGAGCCAAATTCAAGCAATTCGCGATGAAAGGAAAGACCACCATTGTGATCGATCCCAGAAAAACCGAACTCGCCCGCTACGCCACGCATCATTTACCCTTGCGGCCCGGTACCAATGTCGCACTGCTCAACATGATGCTGCACTATATTCTCAAGGAAGGCCTCGAGGATAAAAAATTCATCGAAGAACGTACCGAGGCTTTTGAAGCTTTCAGAGAACAGTTGCTAAATCTGGATGTTGCAGCAATGGAGAAAATTTGCGGTGTTGATCGTGAGCTGGTTAAAAAAGCAGCGATCGCTTACGCATCAGCGCCCAATGCAATGTCCTTTCACGGACTGGGTGTAACCGAACATTCCTATGGTACTTATTCAGTGATGCTGATTTCAGACCTCGCCATGATCACCGGCAACATTGGTAGACCTGGCGTCGGCGTGAATCCGCTTCGTGGACAAAACAATGTGCAGGGTGCAGCCGACATGGGTTGTCAGCCCCATCAGGGTGCAGGCTATTTGGATGTAACAGACCAGGCTAATCATCTTCGGTACGAACAGCATTACGGCGTTAAACTGCCAACCCAGAAAGGTTTAAAAATTCCGGAGATGTATGATGCGGCACTAGCCGGACAATTAAAAGTCATGTGGCTGATGGGTGAAGATGTTGCACAGACCGATCCCAATACAAGCCGGGTAAAAGAGGCACTCAGTCAACTTGAGCTTTTGGTGGTTCAGGAATTGTTTATGACGGAGACAGCCAGACTGGCAACCGTGGTTCTACCTGGTGCCAGTTTCCTTGAGAAGAGCGGCACATTTACGAATGGTGAGAGAAGGATTCAGCGCGTAAACCAGGTGGTCGATCCATTGCCAGGCACAAAGTCTGACGGTCAGATTATTTGTGACATGATGAACCGAATGGGCTACACACAGGCCGACTATGATCCAGCGGTAGTGCTTAAAGAGATTTCAGGCATTGTCCCTTTCTTCGAAGGGGTCCGATGGGATGAGTTGGGCGAAAATGGAAAACAATGGCCGGTAACCAAAGGTGGACAGGATACCAAAATCCTTCATCAGGAAACTTTCAAACGTGGTAAAGGCAAGTTTCATTCTTTCAATTTTATTGAAAGCCATGAAATAACCGACAACGCCAAATCATTCCCTTACATCATCACCACCAACCGTGAACTGGAGCATTACAATTCAGGCACGATGACACGCCGAACCAGAAACAGTCAACTGCTGCAAGAGGATGTGCTCATGATCAATCCACAGGACGCACACCGAAATCAGATTAATGAAGGCGATACAGTAGTGGTGGAGTCGGCACGAGGTCAGGTCAGGATTAAAGCCACGATTACAGAAGAGGTTAAACCTGGCGTACTGAGCAGCACTTTCCACTTTCCGGAAATCAACCTGAATGTACTGGGCTCTAACGAACACGACGTTGAGGCCTTATGTCCGGAATATAAAGTTGTGGCTGTCCGAATCCGTAAGGCTGGATAGTCATTTAAGTTTACTTTTTCGCTTCAAAAATTTTCCTTTTGGCTTTTTGGACTCCTTGAGTTGGGTCATGTTCTCTTCTTGAGGACGTCGGGCTTCCACCAAATAGGATTTCTCCTGATCACGTTTCAAAAAGCGCTCCGCCTTAACATACTGTCTGTTCTTCATAGGTTTCATTTTGCAAACAAGGGTACGATATTAACCTACGATGTGACCATGATTTGAATCAATGGTCTCCGGTATGTTGTAACTTAGTGGCCCATGCGACCAGCACTGCTTTTAATTGCTCTATCATTTTTACTGATTACCTGTCAACAGGAAAAATCAACGGATGATGGCTCCTATAAAAAAGAAATTGAGGCCTGGCACCAGGAACGGGTGAACAACCTCAAGGCACCTAATGGATGGCTCAACCTGGCTGGTCTTTATTGGCTGAAATCAGGCGCGAATTCATTCGGTAGCGGAAAGGAGAATGACTTAATTTTTCCAGAAAATAAAATTGCCGGGAATGCCGGTGTGTTCTTACTACAAAACGGACAGGTCAGTGTTCTGCCAGCGAAGGGCGTTCAGTTTTATGAAGATGGCAACCCATTTAATGGTGGCAAAATCTTTCCGCCGGACTCCGGCAATGCCATGTACCTCACCCATCAGTCCCTTCGTTTTACGGTTATTAAAAGAAATGAACGGTTGGGGATCAGACTGCGGGATGATTCAATGCTGGAAGACGTTAATTTGAGTGGACTTGTTCGGTTTCCCGTGAACAAAAATTATGAAGTTGAAGGCATTTTAATCAGCGGTACCGAGAATGATTCGATCGATATCGCTAATGTCCTTGGACAACAAACCAGACAAAAAAGTGGTGGCCGATTTGCTTTTGAGTTGTTGGGCGAAGAATTTGAACTCACAACGATAGATGAAGGTGGCGCAGAGCTCTTTATTGTATTCGGGGACAAGACAACTGGAAAGGAAACCTACGGAGGCGGTAGATTTCTTTATGTTCCAAAACCAGATCAAGACGGGAAAACGATCATTGACTTCAATCGGGCCATCAACCCACCATGCGTATTTACAGAATTTGCAACATGCCCTCTTCCACCCGCCTACAACAAATTAGGTCGCGCTGTTGAAGCGGGCGAAAAAGATTACCACCACCAGCCTAATCAATAAAAGCCGCTGAAGACTAAGACTTCCATTAAATCGGCATGGCCGCATCGGCCGTGATCTTTTCAATGAAATCACCGAGTGAAAGTGTGCCCAGATCACCCTGGCCATGCTTGCGAACCGAAACCTGTTTCGCGCCAGCCTCTTTCTCCCCTACAATCAACATGTAGGGTGTTTTGGAGACTTCCGCATCCCTGATTTTTCGTCCAATTTTTTCATCACGGTCGTCAACAAAACCGCGTACATCCTTCAGCTTCAGCTCGCTCAATACCTCACGCGCATAATCGTTGAATTTCTCAGAAATTGGGAGTATGGCCAGTTGCTCCGGAGCGAGCCACAAGGGAAAATTACCAGCACAATGTTCAATCAGAACAGCCACGAAACGCTCCAGTGATCCAAATGGTGCGCGGTGGATCATGACAGGACGATGACGTTGGTTGTCGGCACCAATGTACTCCAGCTCAAATCGGTTCGGTAAGTTGTAATCAACCTGAATGGTACCAAGCTGCCAGCTTCTGCCGAGTGCATCCTTGACCATAAAGTCAAGCTTTGGTCCATAAAAAGCCGCCTCACCCTGAACAGCAACTGTCTTCAACCCTTTTTCATCAGCCGCTTCCTGGATTTCTCTTTCCGCCCGATCCCACAGCTCATCTGCACCTATGTATTTCTTCTTATCGTTTGGATCACGCAAAGAAACCTGAGCCGTATAATTTTCAAAACCAAGTGCTGTGAAAACATGGAGCACCAGGTCAATCACTTTCTTAAACTCATCCTTAACCTGATCGGGTCTGCAAAAAATATGTGCGTCATCCTGGGTAAAACCGCGAACTCTTGTGAGCCCGTGCAATTCACCACTTTGCTCGTAGCGATAAACCGTACCGAATTCAGCCAATCGAACTGGCAATTCACGGTACGAACGCGGGCGCACCTTGTAAATCTCACAATGGTGCGGACAATTCATAGGCTTGAGTAAAAACTCTTCACCAACGTCCGGTGTTGCAATCGGCTGGAAGGAATCCTTCCCGTATTTTTCGTAATGGCCTGAGGTAACGTAGAGTGATTTACCACCGATGTGCGGGGTTACCACCGGATCATATCCGGCTTTGACCTGAGCGCGACGCATAAACTGTTCAAGGCGCTCACGAAGTGCAGCTCCTTTAGGTAACCATAAGGGCAAACCCATTCCAACTTTTTCAGAGAAAGCAAAAAGTTCAAGCTCTTTACCAAGTTTTCGATGATCACGCTTTTTGGCTTCCTCCAGCAGATGAAGATATTCTTCCAGTTCCTTGGCTTTTGGGAAAGTGATTCCATAAATGCGGGTCAGCATTTTATTTTTTTCATTTCCCCGCCAATAGGCACCGGCAACATTGAGGAGTTTTATCGCCTTGATAAAACCAGTATTTGGCAGGTGTGGTCCACGGCAGAGGTCCGTAAAATTTCCCTGCTGATAAAATGTGATGGTTCCGTCCTGAAGGTCGTTGATCAGCTCGAGCTTATAAGGATCACCCTTTGCGGTAAAATATTCCAGCGCCTCCTGTTTGGTAACATCCTTGCGTAGAAATGGAGATGCCACTTTTGCCAATTCCGCCATCTTTTTCTCAATGGCTTGCAGTCCCTCCTCCCCCAACTCGCGATCTCCAAGATCAACGTCATAATAGAAACCATTATCAATGGGCGGACCGATTCCAAATTTCACCCCTGGATATAGCGCCTCCAGCGCTTCAGCGAACAAGTGCGCGGATGAATGCCAGAATGCATATTTACCACCAGCATCGTTCCAGGTGAAAATTTTAATGGAAGCGTCGGTTGTAATGGTCCGACTTAAATCACGGATTTCTCCATTAACTTCTATTGAAAGAGCATTTCGGGCGAGACCTTCACTGATACTTTTTGCAATCTCCATCCCGGTAACACCTGATGGAAACTCACGAACGCTTCCGTCTGGCAACGTAATCTTTAGCATATAAATGAATTAAGGCGCAAAGATGGCCCAAAGCATCGAACCCGAAAAATTTTTGGTTTGAAATGTCCGGTCTAAAGCTGGAACTGCGCAGTAAACAAAATGCCAAACCGGCGTGCATCAGGCCTGTCCTTGAGATAGGTTATCCGGTGAACAAAGTCCACCCTTAGAAACCTGAAGATATTTTCGACGCCATATCCAAGCTCCACATACGGACGCTTGCCGAAGAATCCCACCACCGGCGTTTCAACGCCCTCCGAATTGAAGGTTGCAATCAAATCGCGGTTCGCTTGGCGCATTCCGCCTGTAATCACATTGCCCGTTGCCAACAACCGCCAGTTGAGTTTTTTAATCAATGGTATCCGATTCAACAAGAAACCCTCCAGATACTGCCGGTACTGAAGCGAGGCAAAACGATCACTCACAAATTCCCCGAAATCCATCAGGTTGTAGGTGATGGAAGAATACAATGGGGATTGATTGCCAAGGTGAAGCGATAACAATGGATAAGGAATCGTATTGAAAACATATTCACCGGCAAGGGTAACGTAAGCAGCACCCAGTGGTCCGGTTTTGATTCGTTTGGTCAGATTGAATCTCAGCTTATCGTATTCAAAATCACTTCCGAGTACACCTTTAAAACCTCGCGTGTATTTAATCCACACCACCGGCCATTTCGCGGTGCCCAGGCTGATGCGTTCGTTATCGTCCTGAATAAACATTTCATCCTTCGCGTACCTGGCTTCCACAGAAACCTCGCTGGATTGAAATAAACTTTCCACTCCTGAGCCCACTACTGAAGGATTGGGATAATACGCAAAGGGATAGGTCGGCTCAAAAGTCCAATGGCGTGCGGAAAATTTGTAGGTAAAGCCTTTGAACCAATCGCGTTGCAAGGAGGCGCGGTACTCATCAAAATAATATCCACGTCGAATAAAACCCCAACGGAGCGCAGCAAGGAAGAGCGGATTGTCTGCCAATGCCTCATCGTCAACACCGATGCGGGCCACATCGTGTCGGGCACGAAATGAAAGTGTGGTCCAATTGTTTTTTTCAATCAGCATGGTTGCCGAGGCAAGGTATTTGAAGCGTTGATCGTAAAGACCATAGCCTACGTGCCCGGAATAGATCCACTTTTTACTGAGTGCCATAGTGGTTTTAAAACCTGCGCTCAGCCGAAGACCTTCAACGTTGTTCCAGGCAGCAGCACTTAAGTATGGGCCCAGTTTAAGTGGACCAGCCCTGTAATAGCCCTCAAAAACAATTTTAAGGATGTCGGTGTACGTGCGCACCACGGGTATATTTTTCAGGGTGTCGATCATCCGATATACATTTTTCTCAGTGCTCGACAATGGCTCATGCCTGAGGGTATCCCAGTATTTATCGTCTTCAAATTTTCGGTAATCGTCTTCTGTTTCGATCGCCTTTTCATAAAAGATCGGAGGGTATGGCTTTCCAGTGACCACGTTTTGATTGCTCGTATAAAACTTTGCGAGCATTCCCGGAAAGTTTTTCCTGAGTTCACCTACATCGATCAGAATACGATTTTTCACCGGCACCCAGGAATCACCTGCAGGACGTAACTCCTGCTGTATTTTTATCTTTTCAATAAAGTTCAGGTTAGCAAATTTGGTTACCGTAGCATCAATTTGTTTTAAGGCATAACCCTCTTTGGTGATCCACATGCTTCCCGTAAAGGCCAGGTCTTGTTTACTCTTCGGATAAAAGTCCAGTCGATAACAATAGAATCCATCAACCATCAGGCTGTCCATCAGGTCATAGTCGTAATAGGCCCTCCACCCATCGGCCAGCGGAGAGACGAAATCTTTGGTCAAAATACTGAGCCAATTCAAATAGAAATTGTACTCCTGAAAAGAAGATCCGACCATCTGCGTCACAGTCGTACCATCGGTTACACCCACGCCTGTTACTTTTGATTTAAGAATGCGTTCCTTTTTCAGGGAAGGGTTGTCACGATAATAAACCTTGGACACACTTTCGGTGATCATCACCGGTAAAACCGGCTGACCATCTTCACCCGCAATGCGTTCGATGCTGTCGAGGACCTGCGTTATTTTTTTTACAATTTTTCGCTCCCGAAATTTTTGAGATAGCTTATCGACATCAACTTCAATTTTGGTGTAGGTGTCGTATTCGTAAGCCGCAAGCTTCCGCTTGTCATTTTTGTTTTTGTTGCGCATTACTTCGCGCAGGATCGGAAAAGCAGGGTTTTCACCCGGACGAACCACCACCACATCCAGCGCAACCACATCTTCAGCCAATTGAAAATTAACCGTTTGAACTGATGCTGGGGTGAGCGGTTTTACCCTCGGGCGATAGCCAACATAAGCCGCAACGATGGAATCGCCTTTCAAATCCGTTTTAAAGGAATAGTTACCATCAAAATCGGTGGTGGCACCGGCCTGACTCCCTTTTAGATACACGTTAACAAATGGAATTGGATCGCCCGAACCGGCGTCGGTTACCTTACCCTGAATGGTTCGAAGCTGAGCAAAAGAGTTTAAAACGGATACAAGACAAAATAGGTGAACCAACACCACACGTATGTTAGTCAATTTGATCCACCTACCCTCATTCATCGGGCGCAAAACTATTCAAATTATAATACGGAGCAGCTAACGTAAATTAATTCCAGAGGTTCAGAAAAAAATCAGGTCGTGGTCTTAGAACCCTCCATTCCAGAGAAAAGATATACGTCTAAAACCGCTTTGGTTCTTGCGAAATACTCTCTGATATAAACCTGAGGACCAACCTTTTCACCAGGTTCTCTTGCAGCAAATACCACAGCAGGAATATTGAGATGGTCACAAAGAAAAAGCGCCCGATAAGCATGGAAAGGCTGAGTAACCACAATAAGGGACTGCTTTCCGAAAACCATTTTGCTGCGTTCTATGCTGTCGAATGTCCTTAATCCCGCTGTATCCAAAACCATTACAGAGCGAGGAATCCCCTTTTTGATCAGCGCGTCGAGCATTGCACCGGGTTCGTCATAGAACCGTGTTCGGTTGTCACCACTTAATATCAATTGGTCCACCTTGCCATTCCGATACAACTGAGCTGCTTTATCCATCCGATAAACGAAAAACGGATTTGGCGCACCACCGCGCACTTTGCTGCTTGTACCCAACACTAAGGCTGCATCGTAATGCGGCAACTGGTCCGCGGACTGATAAACGCGATCCTCGGTTGAATTGATGACCCAAAGGTTAGACCAAACAACAGCCGAAACAATCAGAATGAAAACAGTAAGAAGAAACAACCAAACCCGACTGAACCGAAATTTCATGTCGACAAAAATAGTGCATCGACATCAAAAAATTCAGATATGATCAAACTCTTGCGCGAAGAAACTCGCGCTCAAGCACATCCGATTTTTTCACCATCACCCGAACCCACGACAAACGCAATTCAGCCTTCTCCCCTTCGGTTAGTTTCCAATGATCACCTGAGGCTATGATTTTTTCACGAAGCTGAGAGAGAATGATGGCCGCACTGACCGATACATTAAAACTTTCGGTAAAGCCTACCATTGGAATATGAACAAGCTCATCAGCCAATTCCACCGCCTGCCCGCTGGCGCCGCGCAGTTCATTGCCCATGACGACCGCTAACTTACCTGCCGAAACATCAATGTCCTGAACCGGTCGCGATCCAGGATCAACGGAGGTGACCAAAATCCGATACCCCTGATTTTTAAGTTCCTCCAAAGCAGCCTTAGGGCCTGCCGCAACATTTCTGATCTTATGTTTGATTAAGTCAACCCAATAATGAGAGCCCTTAAGCACCTTTTTGTTAGTCCCATATTTCGCCTGCTCCTCGATAATATGAACGTCCTGAATTCCCAGGCATTCACAAGTCCTAACGATGGCACTGGTATTTTGGGATTGATGCAGGTCCTCCATCACCACGGTCAGGTAACGCGTTCGCTGATCAAGCACCTGTTCCATCAATGCCAGTTTGTGCTCGCTCACAAATTGTGATAAAAAAACCGTTAGCTCCCCCCGGAGCACAGGATTCAACTCCTCGACATCCCTTCTTTTAACCATGCGCGATCAATGGGTGGGTTGCAGCTGTCGCTCCGCCAATCGCTTGTCCAGGCTGTCGACTTTTACGCCATCTTTTGGTGGAACACATGACATCGCATATTCGCTCAACGCAGTAATGGTAAGCGACGGATTCACGCCAAGGTTACAGGGCACTATAGAACCGTCGAGGATCATCATGTTGGGGTAACCATGCACCCTGAACTGATGGTCGACCACGCTGGTTTCAGGAGAACTCCCCGGTCGACAGCCTCCCAGAATGTGTGCCGTTGAAGAGAGCCCAAAGGTTACTTCGGTGATGGCGTTTTGTGGAACACCATTTACTTTTTTCGCGTAGCGATAAAGAACATCCTGACCGGACTGAATGTAACTGGGAACCTTACCACCCTTCTCTTGGCGAATAAATAGCTTCCACCCTGTCAGCCCTTTTCTGATACCCATTTTCATTGAGCTGTGGAGCGTTTGCATGATCAACAGAATCACGGAGTTCCGCGCAGGGTTTCTCGCCAAAACGGATCGAAGGAAATCCCATGGATGAAGTAAGATGTTTCCCAACATTTTAGCGAAACGAACAGGCGGAGACCCCGGACCGGCAGCTTGTACAGCAAGCCGTAGCATGGATCCGGAGTGGTCTGGAAATTTTACCAATTCAATATGGGTGTCTTCATCGGGATCGAAAATGGAACTGATGGCAAGTCCATGATTTAGTTTTCGATCGGCCGCCACTACCCCACTAAGCATTTCGCTGTTGGTCATCAGATTTTCTCCCAGTGAATCGGAGAGCCCGGGCATGGTTTTTAAAACATGCTTTTGATTCAACAACAAACGTAAAGTGCCCAATACGCCTGCTGAAACCACCACGCCTTTTGATTTATACATGACTTCCTTCTTTCTAAGACCCAAACCTTGATGTGCTTTTATAGAATAGGTTGAATCTTTTTCAGAGAATTCAATGGACTTCACTTCTGTTTCAGGTTCTATGGTTGCATCGAACATTTTCTCCGCAAACCATAGGTAATTTTTGTCCAACGTATTTTTTGCTTCATGACGGCATCCTACCATACAACCCGCACATTCGGTACAGCCCTTACGCATAGGTCCGAGTCCGGAAAAATAGGGATCGGTGGAGCGGCCAGGGTCTCCCAGATAAACACCAACATAATCAACCCTTGAATAGGTGTTCTCTCTTCCAAGGTCACGGGCTACTTCAGCCAAAACATCATCTTCAACATTTGTTTTTTCATATCGAGAGCTTCCCAACATAAATCTGGCCTTCTCAAAAAACGCAGGAAGAATTTTTTTCCAGTCGGCTAGATCTTTCCAGCCAGGATGATGGTAGAAAGGCTCCTTGGGCATCATGTGTGTGTTGGCGTAAACCAAAGATCCACCTCCAACGCCAACACCCGACAGCACAAATACCTGACTGAAAAAATCAAGCTTCAGAAAACCAAAAAAGCGAAGCAGCGGAATCCATAAGTATTTACGAAGATTCCAGTTGGTTTTTGGGAAATCACGCGCGGCCCATCGTTTGCCTTTTTCCAGAACGAGCACAGAGTAACCTTTTTCAGCCAGCCGCATCGCTGAAACCGAACCTCCAAAACCAGAGCCTATGACAATGTAGTCGTAATCGCCCATGGTCAGATTATGCTGTTCTTTCATTGCATGTAAAGATGGGGCGCGGAATGCTCATCACCTAAAGACTGAAATAACTTTTAAGGTCCAACCGCACCTTTTCCATTCCCGACCCCGCACCTTCCTGAAAAAACCGCACACTGCGCCGCGAAGCAATTGGCGGATCACCGGGATCAACCACCCAAACAGGAACATTTTGTGGAACACTCCAGATCAGTCCGGCAGCCGGATAAACCTGAAGAGAAGTGCCAACAATCAAAAATGCTTGTGCCGTGGAGGCAAGCTTTTCAGCAGCATACATTAAAGGCACTTCCTCACCAAACCAAACAATATCCGGTCTCAGTTGAGAACCGAGTGAACACAATTCACCTTCATCGAGTCGTTCTCCCTTGATTGGATAGGTAAGTCCCGGATCTTTTGTACTGCGCGCACTAAATAGACTTCCGTGTAAATGGATAATCTGCGTCGACCCAGCCCGTTCGTGTAGGTCATCGACGTTTTGAGTAACGATATGCACATCAAAGTCCGATTCCAGTTCAGCCAAAATCAAATGACCGCGGTTCGGTGTAGCCCTGCACACGCCGGCACGCCGCTCATTGTAAAACTGTAAAACCTGACGAAAATTCTTTCTCCATCCATCTGGCGTGGCCACATCTTCTACACGATAACCCTCCCATAATCCACCATTACCACGGAAAGTTTTGATTCCACTTTCGGCGCTTATGCCTGCACCGGTGAGCACCACCAATGTTGGTTTGGCCTGACTCATATTTTGGTTCGAACCTTTGACCAGGGCTTGATTTGCCAGTGTACCGTACCGGTTGATAGCTTATTTCCATTAACATCATGAAGAAAAACAGTACATGGGACTACCACAGAATCACTTGATTGCAGCGGATTCAAAACATATTGTGCAAGCCATTCATCCGTAACCTTAAACGTTCCAAAGGCCTCTGTCTTTCCCTGAAAATGATACTCCATCCTGAGCTCCTTAAGGATTATCCGATATTTTTTTCCATTCAATTTCTGCAGCAAAGCAAGTCCGGTGGTAAACTCAGAAGCCGTTGCCATAGCACAGGCATGCAGGCTACGGACGTGGTTCAGATTCACCTTTTTGAATGGTATCAGGGTTGTAACCTCATCCTCACCCATTCGATAAATTTTAAATCCATGTGGTGCATTAAATGGAACGAGCCTGTACAGCTGCCAGTTCAGCAGAAAAAGGAAAAATCGCGAATTGCGGGCCTTCCGTTGGATATAGTCGGCAAGCATAAATAGGTTTTTAGTGTACGTTCCCTAAGGTACCCCACACCTGAGAGATTAACAATTAAGTTTATCCTTCCTAAATTGCCCGGGCATCAAACCAACCAATCTTGCAGGTAAAATCTAAACCTTCCCTAGGACTTGCTCTGGTTCCGATCATAGTCCTGATCACTCTTCTTGGAGCAAACGTTGTTGTGTTTGGCGCATCAGCTACCGATGGTCCGAACCAAATAGCATTGGTGCTTTCAGCCTTTGTAGCCGGCCTCGTAGCCTGGCGCGCGGGGACTACATGGTCCACCATTGAAGGCAGTATTGTCAAAAGCATCAGTTCAGCCATGGGCGCAATACTGATTTTATTGGTCATTGGTTCTTTGTCCGGCACCTGGCTTATGAGTGGAATTGTCCCGGCCATGATTTACTACGGGCTTAAAATTCTGAACCCAACTATTTTTCTATTCGCTGGCTGTATGGTTTGCTGTATTGTCTCTCTGGCTACCGGCAGTTCATGGAGTACGGTGGCAACCGTTGGAATTGCTCTGCTGGGAATTGGAAAGACCTTAGGTATTCATGAGGGCTGGATTGCAGGTGCAATTATTTCAGGATCATACTTTGGTGATAAAATGTCGCCGCTGAGCGACACCACAAACCTTGCACCTGCGATGGCTGGTACGGATTTGTTCACCCACATCAGGTTCATGATGTACACCACAGTGCCCACACTTATCATCACGTTAATTGTTTACATCGCTGCAGGTTTTATGGTTGACCTTAACCCGGTGGCCGGTGATACCGAAGCTGTTCTGCGGGTGATTGAAAGCAATTTCAACCTCAACCCCATTTTATTTGTCGCACCAGCATTGGTTATTTTCATGATCGTTAAAAAAATTCCGGCCGTACCAGCTTTACTGGTAGGTGCTTTACTCGGAGCTGTATTCGCAGTGGTGTTCCAGCCTGAAATCGTCAATCAAATTTCAGGCATCAACGATAACTTCTTCCGCTCCTCAGGCATGGCCATTATGAAGGCAATGTCATCGACTACTTCCATTGTCACAGAAAATCAGATGATCACTGAATTGCTGACCAGTGGCGGCATGGCCGGCATGCTCAACACAATCTGGCTGATCCTGTGCGCCATGATGTTTGGCGGAGCTATGGAGTCATGCGGACTGCTTGAAGTGATCGCAGAACGTATTATCAGGTTTGCTCACTCGACAGGATCGCTGGTTGCCTCCACCGCAGCCACTTGTGTATTTTTTAACCTTACAGCATCCGATCAGTACATGGCCATTGCAGTGCCCGGCAGAATGTACGCCGATACGTATAGGAAAAGGGGTTATAGACCAGAACTTCTAAGTCGAACATTAGAAGATTCAGGAACGGTTACCTCTGTATTAATCCCATGGAATACCTGTGGCGCCACACAATCAAAGGTGCTGGGCATTTCAACTTTCGCCTACGCACCTTATACCATCTTTTGTATTGTGAGTCCACTGATGACCATTTTGATGGCGTACCTAAATTTCAAAATCCCAAAAGCTGAGGAGAATCCTCAAACTAAATCCGCTTGAATCCTTTTGCAGACCGTTCTTCCGTTAGCAGTGAAGAAATTCAAACCCTTCCATACGGGGCATTTGAAGGAAGGTCACACGTTGTCGCAAATGAAGAAGACCTGCTGAAAGCATTAAGAAAAATCCGGGATGAGAAAATCCTTGGCTTTGATACGGAGACGAGACCAACTTTTAAAAAAGGTCAATTTCACCGAGTCGCATTGCTGCAACTGTCAACCCACCGTGAAGCATGGCTGATCAGGCTACACGATACCGGACTCCCGGAGGAACTGCTCGATATCCTGGAAGATGAAACCATCAGCAAATGTGGGGTCGCCATTCGTGATGATCTGAAGGCACTTCAAAAAATCAAAATGTTTGAACCTGCTGGCTTCATTGAACTGGCGACTTTAGCCAAGCAGAAAGGACTGGAGGTTGAAGGATTAAGAAAGTTGGCAGCCATTCTCCTTGGTATCCGGATTTCAAAGAGTGCTCAAACTTCAAATTGGGAGGTTAAAAATCTTTCAGAGAAACAAATTCAGTACGCTGCAACCGATGCATGGGTGTGCCTTGAAATTTTTCACCGCCTTAGCCGCAAAAAAGACAAACACCACCACCCCTGATTTAGGTCAAAGCCCTTTATAGGATAAAGGAATTGGATTAGTTTTAGGTTCTGTACCAACTAAATCGATACCCATGAAGCATCTTCCTCATCTCTTCACTGTACTTGCTTTGCTTTTTATTGAGGCAACAGGCCAAACGATAAAAAAAGAAGAGCTCGGTCCGCTGAGATTCAGACACATTGGCCCAATTGGCAACAGGGTTTCATGCGCCATTGGAATACCTGGAAATGATCAGGTCTATTTTGCCGGAGCGGCCACAGGGGGACTTTGGAAAACTACCGATGCCGGACTTCAATGGAAGCCGGTGTTTGACGATAAAAATGTTGCGTCGGTCAGTGCACTTGCCGCGGCCCCTTCAGATCCCATGGTTATTTACGCCGGAACGGGTGAAAGCTTTATCCGTTCCAATGTTTCTATAGGAAATGGAATGTATAAATCCACCGATGGAGGTGAAACCTGGCAACCCATCGGATTGGAAAACACTGGAAGAATTTCAAGGATCCTGGTTCATCCATCCAATCCGGATGTCTTATATATAGGCGCTGTGGGCCATGCCTATGGGCCACAAAAAGATCGCGGCTTGTGGAAATCCATAGACGGAGGAAAAAACTGGAAACAGGTTCTTTTTATTGATGAACAAACCGGCATCTCTGATATCGTCATGAATACCGCCAACCCAAGAATCATGTTTGCAGGAGCCTGGCAACTATCGCTGAGAACTTGGAACCGCACCAGCGGCGGACCAGGCAGCGGCCTCTACCACTCAACCGACGGTGGAGAAACCTGGACAAAACTTAAAGGCAACGGTCTGCCCGAGGGCGTTGTGGGCAAAATTGCGTTGACCACCACAGCTGCCGATCCCAACCGCGTCTATGCCCTTATTGAAACTGGCGACGGAGTAGAGAAAATCGGAGATAAAATTGAAAATGGTGAACTCTGGCGCTCCGATGACAATGGAAAATCCTGGAAGCTTATGAGTGCTGACCGTAATATGTCAGGCCGACAAGCCTATTACACACGCTGCGCTGCCTCGCCGGATAATGCCAATGAAATCTATTTTGCTACCTACGGATTCTTTACCAGCATCGATGGAGGTAGGACTTTAGAAACCGGTGATTTCAAATCACAGCCCTATGGCGATAACCACGATATCTGGATTGATCCAGGAAATGGAAACCGACAAATTGTAGCTCATGATGGAGGTGTTTCAATTACCGAAAATCGCGGTAAATCATGGAGCCGAATTGCACTTCCCATTGCTCAGCTTTACCACGTTACCGTCGACAACAACATTCCGTACAATGTTTTAACCAACCGACAGGATGGCCCATCCATGCGTGGTCCAAGCCGAAGCGGACAAAGTTCATGGTCTGGTTTTCCCGCCATTTCAACCGGGATGTGGCATGAAGTCGGCGGTGGTGAAAGCGGGTTTGCGACACCCGATCCGGTTGATCCAAATGTTATCTGGTCCACAGCCAGCGGCACGGGTGCCGTTGGTGGGGTGGTGGTGAAATACAATGAAAAAAATCGTCAATTCAGACAGGTTGAAATCTGGCCCGAGTATGTGGCCGGACACCCGGCAGCAGAAGTTAAGTACCGCTTTCAGTGGACCTTTCCATTTCTGATTTCACCCCATGATCACAATACAGTTTACGCCACCAGCCAAATGGTACACCGCTCAAACAATGGCGGACAAAGCTGGGAGGTGATCAGCCCCGATCTAACCATGAACGACAAAAGCAAACAACAGTTATCGGGTGGATTAACGCCAGATAACATAGGTGTAGAGTATGCCAACGTTATATATGCTTTTGAAGAATCGCCACTAAAGCAGGGATTGTTTTGGACAGGATCCAACGACGGATTGGTTCAGGTGAGCCTGAACAACGGTAAGGAATGGACCAATGTGACTAAAAATTTGCCTGAGCTTCCACCGCTTGGAACGGTTAGGAATATTGAGGCTTCGCGTTATCAGGAAGGCAAAGCGTATCTGGTGGTTGATCTGCATGAGGTTGGCAACTTTCAGCCGTACGTTTATCGCACCGATAACTATGGAAAAACCTGGAAGAAAATCACCAAGGGCATTGAAGGTGGTAATCTGAACTATTGCCGGAGCATCAAGGAAGATCCGAAACGAAAAGGGTTGTTGTACCTCGGAACCGAAACCAAACTTTACGTGTCATTTGATGACGGTGAAAATTGGCAGACGTTTATGAATAATCTTCCGCCGACTCCTTACTATTGGATTGAAGTACAGGAGCACTTCAATGATTTGGTGCTGGGAACTTATGGACGAGGGATTTGGATTTTAGATGACCTCACCCCTATTCAGGAATTTGATGCTGGCACTACATCAAAATTATTTACGCCCCATGCCACCTACCGCTTTCAACCAAAGACCTCTAACCTGCAGTTTATGCCGGAGCCATCATGGGGCGATGATCCACCCTATGGCGCGTCAATAAGCTATTATACTGCGTCGGACAAGGACAGCGTTAAAATTTACATTACCTCTACAGCGGGAGATACCGTCAAGGTCTTCAAGGAAAAGGGAAAGACTGGTTTCAACCGTGTTTGGTGGAACCTGGAAGGCAAGAGTATTAAGCCGTTCGTGATGCGTACCCATCCAACGGCAGCAGACTGGGTGCCGCTTGATAAAAATCGTACCCGTGCGCCTTACATTGCTTACCCTTTCAAAACCTATCTGGTGGCTCCAGGGAAATACAATGTGTCTATGGTAACCGGAAAACAAACCTTTCAATCAAGCCTGGAGGTTCTGAAAGATCCTAATTCCGATGGAAGCCTGGAGGATATTAAACAGCAGCAGGATCTGTTAAAGAAAATCCATGATGACCTGAACAAGATGGTTGGCATTGTGAATGAAACAGAGCTCATCAGAAGACAGTTGTACGATTTGAGTGATGTTTTTAAGACAAAACCTGAGCTTAGAAAACTCATTCCTGCTACTCAAAAGTTAGACACAGCACTGATGAATATTGAGAGCCAATTGATCCAGTTAAAGTTCACCGGTACCGGACAAGATGATTGCCGTTATCCGGATATGCTGGCAGGAAAAATGGGTTACCTCGCAGGTGCAGTTGCCACGGCGGACTTCAAACCGGCCGACCAACATGTTCAGGTTTATCAACAACTGAGTGGTCAACTCGTTAAGGCGACCGAAGATTTCAAAAAACTATTGGCCGGTGAACTTTCCGCCTTCATGAAAACCCTCGAGGAAAATAAGGTTAAACCAATCGTACTCTCAAGATAAAGCGCACGGTTCAGCAGTTGCAACCAGGTCTGTTAATGACAGGCCTGGTTGTATTTTTTTTGAAAAAAGAGGATTAGCCAAAAAGCTGTATTAGAGTATTTTTTTTGAATCTACAGCCTGACTCTTTCTCCGGAAGTCAGAAGATTTTTCTTGAATTAAAAAGGGTGAATTCACGCTTAAAATTCCAGCGTAATTTATTCAACTAGCATAATCCTATTTAGGAGAATTATGCAAGAATCAAATCGAATTGAATTAAAACAGGAAGTGAATCAAGAGGTGGATCTTGAAAAAGAGGTCATAGCGTTTTTGAATCACCCAGGCGGAGGAAAAATATTCATAGGCTATCATAAAAACGGAAAACTGCTAGGAGTAAAAGACGCTGACAATGTGATGTTGAAAATAAAGGATAGGATAAAAAACAACATATCTCCTTCAGTACTAGGCTTATTTGATGTGTTGACAGAGAAGAAATCAGGCAAAACAATTATCAAAATCAATGTTGCAGCCGGAAGTGAAAAACCATACTTCAAAAGAAAATTTGGAATGACAGAGAAGGGCTGCTACATGAGGATTGGTAGCGCCTCAGAACCCATGACGCAATCCTTAATCGATAAACTTTTTTCAACTCGGACCAGAAATTCAATAAGAAAAATAAAGTCTTGTCAGCAAAAACTTACGTTTGAACAACTCAGAATTTATTATGAGGAAAAAGGAAAACCATTGAGCAAGCCATTTAAGAGGAATTTGGAATTATTAACGGAGAAGGGCGCTTTGAATTACGCTGCATTCCTACTATCAGACGAAAATACCCTTTCAATAAAAGTGGCTAAATACGGCGGTCTCAATAGAGCAAACCTTATTGAAAGTAATGAATACGGATTTTGCTCTCTAATAAAGGCAACTAAAAGTATTTTGGAAAAGGTAGAACTGGAAAATCGCACCATAGCTACTATTACCTCCAGGGAAAGGCATGAACAGCGGTTGTGGAATCCGATAGCTATTAGAGAAGCCATCATTAATGCTATCATTCACAATGATTACACAAGGGAGATTCCACCTAAGGTTGAAATATTTTTAGATAGAATTGAAATAACTTCCACTGGCTCACTGCCAGAGGGCTTAAGTGAGGAAGAGTTTTTTGAAGGCTTTTCAATTCCTCGCAACAAGGAATTGATGCGGATATACAAGGACTTGGACCTTGAGGAACAACTGGGGTCAGGGATTCCAAGAATTTTAAATCACTTTGAAAAAAGTTGCTTCAAATTCTCCGAAAATTTTTTGAGGATAGTTTTCCCGACATCCGAAAAGATCACCCCCCAAGTTACCCCCCAAGTTACCCCCCAAGTCCTATCCTTGACCAATCAACCAATTGAAGGAAAAAAAGCTTTAAAAATGACTAAAAATGACCTTTTTGAAGAAAAGTACTCAGCTGAATTAAATACCACCCCCCAAGTTACCCCCCAAGTCACCCCCCAAGTCCAAATGCTTCTTGTTGCCATGACCGAAGAATTATCACGAGCAGAAATTCAAAGAAGATTAAAGCTGATTGATAAAAGGAATTTTTTAAAAAATTATCTTCTTCCTGCGTTAAACCTGGGTTTGATTGAAATGACCGTTCCTGAAAAACCAAAAAGCAGCAGACAACGATATCGCCTTACCACCTTAGGCGCAGAATTTAAACGAAACAATTGATTGAATTCAGACAAATTAAATTCACCACATCACAAAATTTCCTAAAAAATTTCGCAGCATTGAAGACTTGACTATGTACAACACATGGACAGGTTTAATGACAGGCCTGGTTGTATTTTTTTAGTCGATAATAATTGTAAGGAAGTGGGACTAAAAAACCCGCCAACATGGAAGGAATCAGCGCAAACCAATATCCTGCGGTATCAAATGCTGCCGCACCACCCGTAATCATAAAGTCAGTTGTGTTCATGGCAACCTCCATCGCCACCATAGACATGAAAGACATAGACATGGCTGTACGAAATGCATAAGTGATTTCCATTTTCTCCTTTCGGAACAGCAAAAAGGTTTCCAACGCAACGGACGTAATCAGACCAGAAATGGTAGCCAGCACCATCTGCAACGCCATGCCCAGACCAGGATAAAAGGCCTGGAGAAAAATAATCATTCCAAAATCACCTATGGAGCATCCGATCAAACAATTAAGCGTATTGAGTCCAGCCCTCTTCCATATCCCTGCATCGCCCCAAAACCCAAGGCCACCCGCTAAATGATACGCAGGATAAGGTTTGAGCGCTGAAGCAACTTCCTTTTCAGGAATACTCCTATCAGCCTGAAGCTCAACACTTCCTGAAACATGATCAACATTTGCCAGTGCAACCCCAGGAATTTTTTCCATTGCACGTTTCACAGTTCCGGCGCATCCTGAACAAGTCATGCCAACCACGGTAAAAACGGAAGTGCGCTGAGACATCCTGATGCTTTGTTGTAAATGAACACGCAAAAATAATCAGACACGACCTTCCGCCACAACCTATTTGGAACCGAAAGCAGTAATTGGTTAACTTTAATTTTGACCTAAACCCGCATGCAAACTGCCATCACCCCTTCCGGAAAAAAAGAACTCTGGTTTGTCATAACAGCCTCCAGCGTTGGAACGCTAATAGAATGGTACGATTTCTACCTCTTTGGAACATTGGCCACCATTTTATCTCAACAGTTTTTTCCGAAAGGAAATCCAACTGCCGCATTCCTGAGCACCCTCGCAACTTTTGCTGCGGGGTTCATTGTCAGGCCCTTCGGCGCTTTAGTATTTGGTCGGCTGGGTGATCTCGTAGGTAGGAAATACACTTTTTTGGTAACCCTAATTCTAATGGGCGGCAGCACGTTTGCCATCGGACTGATTCCAGGTTATGAGTCTATTGGAATTTTTGCACCGATCCTGGTGGTGTCCCTTCGCCTGGTCCAAGGATTGGCGTTGGGCGGAGAATATGGTGGCGCAGCAACCTACGTTGCTGAACACGCACCTGAATCCAAACGCGGCTACTACACCAGCTTCATTCAGACAACCGCAACCCTTGGACTATTCGTTTCCCTGGGCGTTATTTTGGCCGTAAGGGAATCGGTTGGGACTGAGGCTTTCTCTGAATGGGGCTGGAGGGTTCCCTTCCTGCTTTCCGCTCTGTTGGTTATTGTATCCATCTACATTCGGATGAAGATGCATGAATCTCCGCTCTTCAGTAAAATCAAAGCCGAAGGAAAAATATCAGCCAACCCACTCAAAGAAAGCTTCACAAAAAAGGAAAACCTGAAAATGGTTCTCCTGGCACTGCTGGGCGCTACAGCCGGCCAGGGCGTTGTTTGGTACACCGGGCAATTTTATGCGCTAACTTTTTTACAAAAAACCTGTGGACTCGAGCTTGCACAGAGCTACTATGTTATCGGTGCTGCACTGATTCTGGCCACTCCCCTGTTTATTGTTTTTGGTTCATGGTCAGATCGCGTTGGACGGAAATACATCATGCTCGCAGGAATGTTCCTTGCTGTTATCAGCTATCGACCCATCTACCAAAAAATGTATGACCTCGCTGATATCAACAACAAAACGGAGGTTACCGAGGAAAAATCAATCACCACCCAGTCTACAAAAAATGTGGATGGCACAGAGACCAGCGTCATCACCACCCTTCGGATATTCTCAGATGGCACTACAGAGCGACAGAAGGAAAAAATTACCACGGCAACACCTGGTTCAAATCAAGAGAACACGCAGAGCACTTCCGAAAAATCCAGAGAACTGAACCTGGGCAATGATGCATTCATCATGATGATAGTTCTGGTTTTCATTCAGGTGTTTTATGTAACCATGGTGTACGGACCCATTGCAGCCTTCCTAGTCGAATTGTTCCCTACACGAATCCGATATACGTCGATGTCTCTCCCTTACCACATTGGCAATGGAGTGTTTGGTGGACTTACCCCGTTTATTGCCACCTCACTGTATGAATCAAGCAAAACCACCGATCTACCCGGAGGCGATCCCTTTGCAGGACTCTGGTATCCAATTGCCGTAGCAGCAATCAGCCTGGTGATTGGTTCAATTTTCCTCAGCAATAAGAAAAAAGCGGAAGTTGATTAGCGGAAAACAATCATAACCGTTGTCTTGCACAACAACGCATTGCTCATTCCCGAATCCTGATGCAGACAACTAAGTTGCATGCCTGAATGAGGGGATGCAATAGTGTCGGGATTATTCAAAACCTGGAAAACTTCGTCAAAGCAGGAGCCTGAGGCTGAGCCTGCGATCAACCATCCTGATAAGATTATTTTTCCTGAAAAGGGAATCACTAAAAACCAGGTTATCGGTTATTACCAATCTGTTGGCCCCTTAATGATGCAGTGGATTAATGGTCAACTGCTCTCTTTGGTACGCTTTCCTAATGGATTGAACAGCCCAGGATTCTTTCAGAAAAACGCGCCTGCCAACGCGCCCAAATGGATCAAAACCAAACGTTGGGGCATTGAGGTTAAAAAAGATTATATGGTTGCCGACTCAACGCACACGCTTGAGTGGCTGGCCGGCATTGGTACGATTGAATTCCACATCCTTGGACTCAGACCTCCTGATTACAAAAAGCACTCACTGTTGTTCTTTGACCTGGATCCTCCTGCCTCCATGCAGTTTTCAGAAGTCCTTTCATTTTCTCAACTTTTTCATGAACACCTTCAATCGGAAGGCCTCAAAACTTTTATCAAAACTTCTGGTAAAAATGGAGTTCATCTGATTTGTCCTGTGAGTAAAAAACAAATTGCCCCGGACTTTGATTACGCAATGGGAATCACACAATCCTTTTTATCAAAAAATCCCGGGCTCGCCACTACAGAGCTGAGAAAAATAAAAAGAGGCCAGCGATTGTTTATTGATGTCTACCGAAATCATCCCGGTCAAACCCTTGTAGCACCGTTGAGTTTACGGGCAACACCAACCGCCAGCGTTTCCATGCCTTTGGATTGGAGTGAACTCAATACCGTAGAGAGCCCGGCAGAATTTAACCTGAGCTCAGTTTTGAAGTTATTGTCCGGTAAAAAATGGAAGCCCTGGAAAAACTTTGGTGTACAATAGTCTATCCCTGCTTAGGGATCGAGAAGTAGAAAGTAGTGCCCATATCAACCTGGCTATCGAACCAGATTTTACCACCCTGTCGCTCCGCAAATTCTTTACAAAGATTTAATCCAAGACCAGTGCCCTTTTCATTGGCTGTTCCCAGGGAAGTATAAGAGTTGTTCTTGGTGAAAAGAAGTTTCTGGACATCTGGTGGTATCCCCACCCCATTATCCTGCACACTAACCACCAGTTCCTTGCCACGCTCTTCAGCACCAATGAGCACCCTGCCACCGGATTCCGTGAACTTAACGGCATTTAAAATCAAGTTGCGCAAAATCATATTGGTCATGTTCTGGTCGCCATAAAACTGCGTTCCAGACTCCACCTGATTGATCAACTCCACATTTTTGTTGCTAAGGGTTTTGCTCAGTTTAATGTTTTCCTCCACCAACGAGCTTAGCTCCAGCTTTTCTTTCTTCAATGTCACCCTATCCATTTGAAGCAACGCCCAGTTCAAGAGATTCGTGATCAGATTTTTGGTGTGATTGAACTGTAACCTCAATTCACGGGTGAGCAACGGAAGTTCCTCAGCCGTAACACCATTTTTTTCCATCAAATTCAATACCCCTGAAAGGGAATTGATGGGTGAACGGAGGTCGTGAGAAATAATGGAGAAGAATTTATCCTTTACGCGATTGAGTTCCTCCAGTTCATCACTTCTGCGCTCGAGCTCTTTTCGCTGATTTTCCAACTGATCATTTGCCTGTCTTCTTCTGGAGTTGCTGCGGTAAAGCAAATACAGGAGAATTCCACCAACCCCCATGACCACAATGAGCAGATTTCTAATGAGCTGTTGTTTATCAAGCTCCGCATCTCTGAGTTGATTAATCTCATTCAAGGATGCAATTTCCCGGTCTTTGGATTCCTTGAGGAACTGCATCTGATACTTAAGCGTCTGATCTGGAATATCCTTATTATAAAGACTGTCTTTGATAAGCTCATACCGCTTATAATAAGACAAACCATCTTTAAAGTTTCCTTGACTTTCGGCCAGCGAAGCAAGCTGATCAAGACAGGTGATTTGGATAACCTTTGCACGGATTGCCGTAGCCAAATCAAGAGCCTGAAGGAAGTTTGCGGTTGCCGCAGCGGAATTTTTCTTCAAACGGAAAATTTTACCGTAACCGACCAAACACTTGGCCTGGATAAATTTGTTGCCCAAGGAACGACCCAATGACCTGGCTGAATCGTAGTATGACAACGCCTGATCCGGCTTGGCCATTTCGATGTACAATCTTCCTAAGTCAATAAAAATATCAGGCCGGACAACCTGTACATCCAAATCATAGGACAATTGCAATGCGCGCTTCAGTTTTTCAAGTGCTTCTTCATATTTACCCTGACGCATGGCCACATCACCCATTTCACGAAGGGTATACATCGGGCTCTGCACATCATTTAGAGCCGCACTCAATTCCTCTGCCCGATTAAAATATTCAATGGCCTGACGGTATTGCCCGAGCTCCTTGTGAACCCGACCAAAATTATGCGTGGCATATTCCGCATCAATTTCATTACTGGATTGAAGAGAGATTTCCATGGCCTTAGACAAATAATAGTACGCCAGGTTGTACTGACCCAGTTCAGTATAATTATCACCCATGTTGATGTAGGCCCTGGAAATAACCAATGAATCCTTCAATCGAGTTCCTAAGTCCAACTCCCGCTGACAAAAAGCTATCGATCCGGTGAAATCACCCAGGTAGCCAAGCGTCAATGACATGGCATGATTGCTTTTTATAGACGCCTCATCCGTTTTAACGCTATCAGAAAGCAAATACATCTGATTGGCAAAAAAAGATGCAATGGTCAGATCCGACTCACTGTACTTACGGTATAAACTATCGGCGACTTTAAATCGGGCTGTGGGTCCTTTGACTTTACCAAACGCCGCTTTTAAATCCTCCAAACTATCGTGATGGGCGTCTACGTTGACTCCAGCCAGAACCAGAACCATAATCAACCACACCAATGCTTTCAACTTATTCATTTAGATCAAAATTAACCTCCATAATCCTGTTAAAACCAAAGCCACCATGGCAGCAGGCGTCAGATATTTCCAACTTAATGAAATCATCTGGTTTATGCGAACCCTGGGGAAAGTCCAACGTACCCAGATTTGCAACATCACCAAAAACAATCCCTTGCCATACAACCAAAATACACCCCACACCGGACCGGTGGTCCAACGGTTTAAGGCAATGGATCCTAAATCAGGTAGCGGAGAATTCCATGAACCAAAAAATAAAATCACACTCAATAAACTGGTCAACAGCATCATCCCATATTCGGCCAACATGATCACGGCCCACGGGAAACCACTGTACTCAGTATGAAAACCAGCAACCAGTTCCGACTCGGCTTCGGGCAAATCAAACGGTGCACGATTGGATTCTGCCAGTGAACAAATGAAAAATATTATCCACACCGGAATCAGTACAGGCATTTTAAAAATGTTCCACACTGCAAATCCAGCGCCGCCATCAACCATTAAAGCTGGTATTCCCAAAAAATATCCCTGCTCCTGCGGGCCCTGCATTAAACTGATTTCATTCAGATCCATCGAGCCCGTGAACAGCACCACACACAATACGCACAAACCAAGCGGTATTTCATAGGAAATTATCTGAGCGACCGATCGAACAGCACCCAACGTGCTGTATTTGTTTCCTGAAGCATACCCTGCAGCAAGCACTCCGATGATTTCCACCGAAAGCACCGCGATCATGAAAAACAACGGAGATGAAATCCCTGCCCCTCCCCAACCCGGACCCACCGGCAAAACGGACATTCCCGCAAAGACGGATGCAAACAATATTACCGGTGCCAACCGGAACAAAATGGGATGGGCTGAAGCCGGAGCAATGTGCTCCTTGTGCAGCAATTTTAACAGGTCAGCAACGGACTGAAACAATCCCCACGGACCAGCTTCCATTGGCCCTAGCCTGTTCTGAATAAAGGCCGAAAGCTTTCGTTCCGCATACACAGCAAAAACCGTGTAGAACAACAAAAAGGGTAATATGAACCAGACGCTTGACATCCAATCTCAAAATTCACCAATCCTCGAATCAGATTCTGTGCGAAATCACCCCAAACAATACACGAAAAGTCACCATAACTTAATTGCCCATATAAGGCCAGAGCAGCACTTTCAAGCCTTTCATTGGTCAAAAAGCCATTTTGATTCCACCAAACCGTGTGTTTACTTGCGTGCGAAAAACTGAGTTTTAATATGATTCACCAGCTTTTAAAAGGTAAAAGAGGCATCATTTTCGGGGCATTGGATGAAAATTCCATCGCTTGGAAAACAGCCGTTAAAATTTTCGAGGAAGGCGCCACCTTCACCCTGACCAACGCTCCCATCGCCATGCGGATGGGTAAAATCAATGACCTGGCCAGTCAGTGCAACACCCAGGTGATTCCCGCAGATGCAACCTCGGAGCAGGATCTTCAGAATCTTTTCACCAAATCAATGGAAGTGCTGGGCGGCAAAATTGATTTCGTTTTACACTCTATTGGCATGAGTCCAAACGTAAGAAAGGATAAACCTTATGGCGATATCAACTACGAATGGTTTCTGAAAACACTGGACATCTCTGGTTTATCTTTTCATAAAGTTTTGCAAACCGCAGAAAAGCTCGACGCAATGAATGAGTGGGGATCGATTGTAGCACTCAGTTACATTGCTGCTCAAAGAACTTTCCCAGACTACTCTGATATGGCGCAAGCAAAAGCAGTACTGGAGTCAATTGCCAGAAGCTATGGTTACCGTTTTGCCAAACTGAAAAAAGTCAGGGTGAATACCATTTCACAATCACCTACGAAAACAACCGCAGGTGCAGGCATCACCGGATTCGATGTCTTTTACGACTACGCACAAATGATGTCGCCTCTGGGCAATGCAACTGCAGAAGATTGCGCCAACTACATCATCCTGATGTTCTCCGATTACAGCAGAATGGTTACCATGCAGAACCTGATGCACGATGGTGGATTCTCCAGTACCGGAATCACCGACGACCTGATCAACAGGCTTTCCAAGTAATCCGGAAATAGACCATGGTTGCCTTTCCCGGATGCAAGATCAATCTAGGTCTCCGGGTGCTCTCTAAAAGAGCTGATGGCTACCATGACTTAGAAACCTGCTTTTATCCAGTTGGCTGGACCGACGCCCTGGAAATTATTCCTGCAGAAAAATGGTCGCTTGAATTATCGGGCGCCGTATTTCCGGAAAATACCGTCAACATCTGCTTCAAGGCATGGGAGCTTATGCATCAGGAGTATAATGTTCCTGCTGTCGCTTGCTATTTGCACAAAGCCGTACCTCATGGCGCAGGACTGGGTGGCGGATCTGCAGATGGCGCCTCCATGTTGCGCCTGCTCAACCACCAGTTCAAGCTGAATCTCCCCGATCAAATCCTGGAGTCACTGGCGGCAAAACTTGGTAGTGACTGCCCTTTTTTTATTTCGCCCGTACCAAAGATCGCCACCGGACGAGGTGAGATTTTCAGTAGTATATCCCTTAGCCTAAGAGGTAAATTTATTGTCCTGGTCAAACCCGTTGAATCCATTTCCACTGCTGAAGCTTATCGCAATGTCCGGATGGAAAACCCCAAAAAACCACTGAAGGAAATTCTGGAGACCATTCCGGTTACTGAATGGAGAAATCACCTCACCAATGGATTTGAGGATCATGCCTTCAGAACCATTGAGGAACTTCCGCTCATCAGAGAGAAACTTTACGACCTCGGTGCAGCCTTTGCAGGCATGTCCGGTTCAGGGTCAGCATTGTTTGGCATTTTTGAATCGGAACCACCCGTCAAAAATGAATTTCACGCACAAACGGTTTGGTGCGGGAAACTCGATTAAGTTAATCGTTTCTTCAGCCAGGGATACAACAGGACTGCCACAAGAATCAAGGAAGTCCCAACATAAAAAGAAGTACCCATGACACTTCCTTCTCCCAAAAGAATCACAGCAAGGATTATCCCGTAAACCGGTTCCAGGTTAAGGGTGAGCTGAACGGTAAAAACGGACAACCGCTTCATTAAGTCCACCGACATGGTAAATGCAAAAACGGAACACAAGAGAGAAAGGATCAAAAGGTAAATCCAATCGGTTGGTGCAGGGATCATTTGAAGTTCACCGCCTTCTGCATAATAAGCCTGATAAAGAGGTAGCATGAGCACAACAAATACGAAAGCACCGACCATTTCATAAAAAGCAATGGCCACCGACGATATCCGTTTGACGAGTTTGGAATTCATGATTCCAAAAACCGCTGCCAGCAGTCCAGACAGGATGCTCAGAAGAAATCCGGTCATAAAATGAAACTCTGAACGGAAGATGATATAGAGCCCCGCCATAACCACCAACCCAAGAAATACCTCCAGTGCCCGCACCGGCTGTCGGTTCACCAATGGCTCCAGCAACGCAGCCCACAAGGAACAGGTTGCGAAACCCACCAGACTTAAGGAAGCCGTTGAAATCTGTCCCCCAACAAAAAAGGCCACCCAATGCAATCCAACAATCAGGCCGATGCCCAGCATACTGAGCAGATCCTTCCAGGTGTATTTTAAAACTGTTCCGGAAATCAGCGCCAGAACAAACAATCCCGCCGCAGCCATCCAGGTGCGATGGAAAAGCATTTCCGTAGCCGGTATGGTGATGAGCTTAGCCATAACAGCTGTGGTGCCCCACAAGAAAACAACAAAATGAAGTTTTAAATAATCGCGCAGCATCCTTTTTATCGGGGAACGTAGCGGTACATGAAGCCGGCTATTCCGGCAAATATGATGTTGGGAATCCAAGCCGCTAACAATGGCGATAGGTCACCGGCCTCTGCAAACGTTCGGCTAAGTATGAAGAACAGAATGAAAACAAACGAAAGAAAAAAGCCGAGCGCTATCTGAAATCCAGTCCCGCCCCTAGACTTTCTGGAAGATACGATCACGCCCATAAACACAAGAACGAAGGTGGTAAACGGAGAAGAAAAGCGGATGTGGAGCTCGGTCTGATAATTTTCAACACCGGTCAGTCCTCTGAATTTCATTTTGGCAATATGGCTTCTGAGTTCAGAAATGGTCATGCCATCGTACTGCCTCATTTCATTTTCAAAATCTTTCGGTGTTATGGCCAGAACCGTGTCAATCTCATTTCCAGTGGTGGTAAAAATATTTTTACCGGAAACTTCATTAAAAATGGCATCAACTTTTTTTAAGGTCCAGTTTCTGAGTATCCACTTCGACTGCACCGTGTCCCAGGTGATGTTGTCGGCCATCAACTTTTCGGTAAGTCGGTTATCGGTGAATTTCTCCAACGTAAACAGATAGCCGGTATTGGTCTGGTTGTTATAATTCTGAAGAAAGAGATAGACATCAGGTGAGAGCTGCATGTGTACATTTCTTCGGTCGTAGTAAAGTTTATTCTCAAAATATTTCAACTCAAAAATGACCCTGGATCGATTGGATTGCGGAATAATCCAGCCGTTGAGCACAAAACTTATTCCCGCAATAACTGAAGCCGCCAGAAAATACGGAACCAACAGCCTTCGGAAACTGATGCCACTGCTCAGCATGGCAATGATCTCTGAGTGTGCCGCTAGCCTTGAGGTCACAAAAACAACGCTGATAAAAACCGTAATGGGTGTCAGCAGGCCGGCAATCCAAGGAATAAAATCCCCATAGTAACTCAGAACCACCGGCAGCGACAGATTGTTCCGGGCAAACTTGTCCATCTTCTCGGTGACGTCAATAACCAAAATGATCGCAGTAAGCATCAGGACGACAAAAAGAAATGTCGACAGAACTTTTTTAAGAATGTAGCGATCCAGAATACGCATGTAGATCAGAGTCGGCGAGTAATGCGTTCAGTCATAGACTTTTTCCAATCTGAAAATGTCCCCTTAAGAATATGTTCGCGGGCAGTATCCACCAGCCAAAGGTAAAAAGTTAGGTTGTGGATTGAAGCAATTTGCGCGCCAAGGATTTCTTTGCTGATGATCAGGTGCCGAAGATAAGCCTTGCTGTGTTGTGTACTGACATAACCCCCGAGCGTGGAATCGATGGGGGAAAAATCATCCTTCCACTTTTCATTTCGGATGTTGATGATTCCATCAGTGGTGAAAAGCATACCATTTCTGGCATTACGGGTAGGCATTACACAGTCAAACATATCGACGCCCAGCGCAATGCATTCGAGGATATTTTCAGGTGTACCAACACCCATCAGATACCTTGGTTTTTCCTTTGGAAGTATTTCGCATACCAAACCCGTCATGGCATACATATCCTCATGGGGCTCCCCCACCGATAATCCTCCGATGGCATTGGCAAACTGATCCTGGTCCGAAATAAATTGCGCGGATTGCCTGCGCAGATCTGGGTAAACACTTCCCTGAACAATCGGAAGTAAGGCCTGTTGGTAGCCATACTTATTGGTGGTTTCAGAGAATCTTTTGATGCAGCGCTGAAGCCATTGGTGGGTAATTTTGAGAGATCGTGCAGCATAATCATAGTCGCACGGGTACGGAGTGCACTCGTCAAAGGCCATGATAAAATCAGCACCAATGGAACGCTGTAAATCCATCACCGACTCAGGTGTGAATACATGTGTACTGCCGTCGATGTGTGACCGGAACGTTACACCTTCCTCTGTAATCTTGCGGTTTTCAGACAAGGAGTATACCTGATAGCCTCCACTGTCGGTTAGGATTGGACCTGACCATCCGTTGAATCGATGAAGACCACCGGCCTTTACTAAAATTTCGGTACCAGGCCTAAGGTACAGATGGTAGGTGTTTCCTAAGATGATTCGCGCGTGTATGTCATGAACCAGTTCCCTTTGGTGGACAGCTTTCACTGATCCAGCGGTACCCACAGGCATAAACACCGGGGTAGCAATAGGGCCGTGATCGGTTTCGATAACCCCTGCCCTGGCATGGGTATTGCGATCGGTTGCCTCCAAACGGAAATTCATCGCGCAAAAGTAGGAAACTTCAATCCAGCAAATACAACAAGCTGCAGCTGGTTAGATCAATGATCATTTCTCGCTTGAGAAGGAAAAATTTTTTTATCAATGTGCGTTATTTAGGGGAAATCTCAGATAACAAAGCCACCAGCTCTTCAAAAGCGAGCAGATCTTCAATTTTATTTTTGGCCGGACCAATTTGAAATCGAAGTTGAGAAATCCGCACGGATACGTCCAGGAATTTATAATCCCCAACCGGCCTTTCGACTACCGATTTCAAATCTGAAATAGGAAAAGTAACATCGCGCATCACCCAATTTCCAGGCGACATAAATTTGACTTCAATGGTCTTTTCCTTGATGATTACCTCTGCGGGTGAATAAACCCTCGATGCCAATAAAATCACCATAGCCACTAAAGCACCTAAAAAAGAAAATATTACAACCCAAACCAACCACTCATCTTCTGGCTTAATCATCCTCAGAATAAAAATAAAAGGCACCACCAGCAAAGAAGGAAGGACCATGGCAGGGAACAGAAACTTCAATTTACCAGCCCTGACCAAAATTTTTTTCATAATGACCGGTATTACTTTCCGGGCAATCCTGGACTTTGAATTTAAATCACTTCCCGCTCCTTACCCATCGCCTCCAGCTTCATTTGTTTAGAGGCGTCTGCCCCCAAATAAATTTCGATTCGATGTTCAATAAAATAAATCAGAGGCGTGAGCAAAATGGCCATGGTGAACTTATAAGTATAGTTCATAATGCAAATGGCCAGTACCTTCTGCCACGACCAATTGTTGCCAAGGTAAAAGGCAATGAACAAAACAATAAAGCTGTCAACAAACTGACTCACCATGGTGGAGCCTGTCGCCCGCAGCCAAACATATTTCTCACCCGTAGATTTTTTTATCCGATGAAAAACAGTGACGTCCACCAGCTGACTAACCAGGAATGCAGACAGGCTTCCAAAAATAATCCACATGCCCTGACCAAATATCGCACTGAATGCACTTTGGAGATTAGGTACCCCTTCAGCCGCTCTGGAAGTCACCCACCAATCGGGAGGTGTAACACCCATCGCCACATAGAACATGATGAATGCATATGAAATCAATGCAACGGCCGTGTACGAAATTCTTCTTACCAGCTTTGGACCGTAGTATTCATTCACAATGTCTGTGATCACAAATTCCAATGGCCATAGCAGCACACCGCAGGTTAAAGCAAACGAAAGACCCGTTTCACCGAAGAGTGTAAAATTCACCGGATCAATTCCGATCAATGCCTCAAGGGAAAATATTTTCCCACCTATACACTCCGCAATAAGCGCGTTAGCGACAAAAAAACAGGCAATTATAGTATAGAGCCTGGCGGGTTTGTCTTTAATAATTTGATGAGACATTTGTTTGGGTTATGGGTTGTTCAAGGAATCACTTTATAATTTCATAAAAATAAACCTTGTGGCCATCAGAGGAGTTATTGGATAATGTAATGGACCTGGCGCCATCCCACCACTGATATTTTCCCTGAGAAAGAGAGACCTCCTTGCCATCCTTAATGGAAAGACCATCACCCTGCCAACAAACCATCATGGCCGGATTTCCATTGGAATCAATTTGCGCATGTTGAAAGGGGCCCAATTCCAGATTATAAATCCTTACCATCCCGTGCTCTGAAATAAATCGAAGGTCAGCATTCATCAACCGGGAACGCACCGGTTCATTTGACTTCCGCTTACCCAACAACTCAATATCAATGGCATGCAGTGGCACTGTACCCGTAGTCCATGCGCGGTGAACCTGTGGACCATTCTCATAACCAGCAAACCACGTTTGTCCAACAGCAGTTGAAAGCGGGTCTTTCCCCTGACCTAAAATTTGAGTTCCAATTTCAGACCGGGTTAAAAAAACAAAAATCGAAGGCAATGCGTGACGGTGATACAACGACGTGTCACCCGGTTTAATCCAGACATCAAGTAGCCGAACATACTTATTTTGAAAGACTGGCTTATGTCGTTGTTCATTTCGAACCTCCACAATCTGCTGAGCATTCAGTTGTAAAATAGAAACCAATAACAACCATAAAATTAGGATGCGCATTTATTAGGAGGATTTCTTTTCCAGGTATAGCAAAACAAGCAAGTAAGAAATAAGCAATGCAAAGGCAGTGGACTGAGCGTTCCATGTTTGTGACTGATACATAAGAAACCACTCACCGGCAATGGTGAGAAATCCAGTAAGCCAGAGTGTTGCCGCAAGGATGATCCCATTGGCGGCAGACTGCATGGACGAACTGAAATGCTGGTCGGAATCATTTCTTGAAGCAATCATTCTTGTAAATCCAATCCACATCAAACCTGCTGCAATTGTTTCAGTAGCAATAATCAATAAATAGACGGCTGATTGTAACCAGGGCATTTGAATGGATCGCCATAAATTTTTGGACCCTGAAAAAACATCACCCATCGATAAAACACCGCGCACGAATTGCTCGTTGGACGAATAATCGAAAATATTATTGAAGGCAATGAGTGTAAGATGAAACGCAACACCAGCAACCAGAATGATTTTTCTTAATCGCATGGATGTTTATCGATCGTTTCTGAATTCACGGTAAGAGTCTACGTTTTCTGCTGTGATGATATCCAGTGGAAACAAGCGTTTTGATGGTACCGATTTTCTCAAAATCAGATGACTCAACAAATCATTCAGCGCCATGGCTGCCATCTGACCAGGATTTTGGTTGATGAGGTAATTCATAAATCCATTTTTTTAATCCTTTGACGTTAGCCTCCAACATGTCGTAACCTACCGTAACAAGATCTTTCCTGCCCAGATCCTGAAGGAGCTCGGCAACAACCGATGTACCATTGGAGGTACTGATGTATAAGGAGCCAATGGATGAATCACTTAACAATTGACTCAGTTTTTCAGGATCACTTTCTGCTCGGATAAAAATGCTTTCAAAGTTTAAACCCTTCTTTAAAGCAAGCGAGGCGAATCCATCTACTTTTTCCTGAAGGTAGATGGCAGCGCTTACTGGTTCGTCAAGGTGAAGGATAACGCAGCGCTTTTTTGCTGAGCCGGAGTTGCAAATCAAATCCGCAGCCAATCGACCGCTTTGGAAAAGATCCTGTCCATTAAATGAAAGAGGTGTGAATCCAGGGAATGTAGAATTGAAGAGCGTGGTGGGAATAGCATTTACGGAAGACCATTCTAATAATGCGGAAGCAACCTTTCCGACTGGGGCCAGAACCATGCCCGTTGGCATTCCCATTTTTTGGTGAAGACCCTCGAGCCCTAAATCCTCCTTCAACCCAAACTCTAATGTTTGAATATTTATCCCATAATGAGACCAATTCCCGATTTCTGATTCAATCCCATTTCTTGATAACTGCCAAAATTCATCTGATGTTGCTTCCGGCAAAAAAATCTGGACATCGGCTATCTCCCTCATTCTCAGCGATCTTGCCATTATATTCGGCTGATAATCAAGCTCCTGTATTGCCTCCTCCACCTTCTTTTTTGCCTCGGGAGATACCCTTCCACGTTCGTGAATAACCCGGTCGACGGTTCCTATGGAAACACCGGACAATCTTGCAATATCCACCAACCGATTTACGGATCTACCCATCTATTAAAATTACTGACATAGCCAATATACTGACCCTTAATGAGAATTAACATGTTAACGTTAACACGATTTGGATTTAGTTTGAAAACCTTTAAATTGAAGGCTGTTTACTTAACCCCAAATAAACGTATGAGTAAAAAGTTACAGTTAATCGGGCTCTTGCTTTGGATGGCAAGTGCCACTGCCTTCGCGCAGACAGTAACCGGTAAGGTTACATCTGCCTCCGACGGCGCTGCAATTCCCGGGGCGTCTGTTCTTGTAAAAGGAACAACCACGGGAGCTGCTACGGACATTGATGGAAAGTATTCCCTCAATGTTTCAAATCCGGCAAACGCCGTGCTGGTAGTTTCCTACATTGGATATCGCACCACAGAGGTTCCTGTTCAGGGACGCTCACAGGTAGACATCTCACTGGAGGAAGACGCAACCCAGCTTGGCGAAGTGGTGGTTACCGCGCTCGGTATCTCCCGCGAAGCCAAAACACTGGTTTATGCCACTCAACAGGTAAAAGCCTCTTCCCTTACGGAAGTACGCGATGCCAACAACGTCCTGAACTCACTTCAGGGTAAGCTGGCCAACGTGGTGATTACCCAAGGTTCAGGTGGTGTAGGTTCCGGTGCCAGGATCGTTCTCCGTGGTAACCGCTCCATTCAGGGCAGCAACAACGCTCTGATTGTTGTGGACGGTGTGCCTATCACCAACGGAACCAACGGTACCGTAACCAGCGACTTCGGTGGTCTTCAGGGAACTGACGGTGCATCCAACATCAACCCTGACGACATTGAGTCTATGACCATCCTTCGTGGTGCGTCAGCTGCCGCTCTTTATGGTAGTGCAGCAGGTAACGGCGTTATCCTGATCACAACCAAAAAAGGTTCTAAAGACAGACTGTCTGTTAGCGTCAATTCAGGCGTAACTGCAGAACGTCCTTTCATCCTTCCTGACCTGCAAAACGAATACGGTCAAGGAAACTCTGGTACTTTGATTGGTACCTCTGGCGAAAGCTGGGGTGCTAAAATGACCGGACAAACCTTCACTGGAACTTATGGTTCCAGAAAGTATTCTGCTCAGACTGACAACGTGAAGGATTTCTTCCGCACTGGCCTCAGCCTGAACAACAGCATTGGTATTTCGGGTGGTTCAGACAAAATGCAAACCTATTTGTCTTATACCAACAACACCGTTCAGGGTATCATGCCCCGCAACGACCTGGATCGCCATACCTTCAACCTGCGCATTACCAACAACATCAGCAAAAAGCTGACGACCGATGCTAAGGTTACTTACATCATGCAGGACATTAAGAGCAAGTATTCAACCGGTGAAGGCGGCCCTGTAATGGAATTGTACCAGATTCCACGCAACGTGGCTCTGGATGATGCCAAGAAGTTCGAGGAAATCAACAACGTTGGTATCCCTGTTCCAGCAGCTTATCCTGTTATTAACCCTGCACTTTACCAGAATCCTTATTGGAGGGTAAACCGCCAGGAAAACAACGAAAGCCGCTCACGCGTGATGGGCTTCATGCTTGCCAAATACCAGATCAACGATTGGCTCAGCGTTACCGGCCGTGCCAACATCGACAAAATCGGTGATGAGTTAGAGTCACTCGCATACCAGGGTACCCTTGGTCTTTCCAGCGCAGGTGGTGCTTATTCACTTTCCCGCATTGGTGTAACCCAAAAGTGGTTCGACTTGATCCTTTCTGGTTCAAACAAACTCAGCGATCAGGTGAAACTTGAGTACCGCGCAGGTGCAATCCTTCAGGACAACAAGACCACCTCACTTTTTGCAAGTGCAAACGGTCTTAACATCCCCAATACTTTCTCCCTGAACTTTGCTACCAACCGTGACTATGGTCAGGGTGAAGTACAGGTTCAAACACAGTCAGTATTTGCTCAGGCTAACTTGTCATACAAAGACGCTCTCTTTGTAGACGCCAGCTTGCGTAACGACTGGGATTCACGCCTGCCAAGCCCTTACAACTACATGTACCCTTCAGTAGGTGCTTCAGCAATTCTTTCAGATTTGTTCAGCCTTCCTGATGCCCTTTCCTTCCTTAAGCTGAGTGCCAACTACGCTGAGGTGGGTAATGGTGGCCAGGCTCAGATCCGCTTCAATACCTACAGCTACTCACAAGGTGCTGGTGCAGGTTTTGTTGCCCGCGGTCTTACCCAGGCTATTCCTAACCTGAAGCCTGAAATTGTACGCAACATTGAAGTTGGTCTGGAGGGTAAACTCCTCGAAAACAGACTCGGCTTCACAGTAACTTATTATAAGAGTAACTCCTTTAACCAGTTGCTGAGATTGAAACTTCCTGTTGCTTCCGGTTTCTATGACAAGTATGTAAACGCTGGTAACATCCAGAACCAGGGCGTTGAATTCGTACTCAGCGGTTCTCCTATAAAAGAAGGAGCATTGACCTGGGACGTTGCTTTCAACTTCGGTTTAAACCGCAACAAAGTGGTTGAACTCACTGAAACAGTTAAAGAATTCGCTGTTTCTGAATCCGGCTTCGGTCGCTCAGCAACACCTGTTGTAAAAGAAGGTGGAAGCTATGGCGACATGAAAGGCTTTGTTTGGTATCGTGAAAACGATTTCAAAACAGGTGATGCAAAAAGCCACTCAGGTCGTTTCGTCGTAAACGCAGATGGCACTCCTTTGACCTCACTTACCACCGGTGAACTTCAGAACATCGGAAACTTCAACCCTCGCTCAACTATGGGCTTGTCCAATACCTTTGAATTCAAAGGAATTACTGCCCGCTTGTTGATCGACGGTCGTGTTGGTGGTGTGATTGTAGACGGAACTGAGCAGCTGCTCGCCTACAACGGCGCTCCTGCCGCTACCGCCAACTTCCGCGCAGCCAATTCATGGGCCCTGAATGGCGTATCTAAGACTGGTTCAGAAGTGTCTGCAAAGACCAATGCCCAGGCTTTCTGGACTACCGCATCCGGTGGTCGCTACGGTACAGCCGAATTCTTTACCTATGACGCCACTAATTTCCGCGTTCGGGAACTTTCTGTTGGTTACAATCTCCCAGTTCCTGAAAACTTTGCAATTAAGTCGGCTAGACTTTCACTGGTCGCTCGCAACCTGTTCTGGTTGTACCGCGGCAGTGCTGTTGTTGAGATCCCCGGATTGCCTAAGCGCAAAATGGGCTTCGATCCTGACATGGCACTTGGTAATGGTAACTGGCAAGGTGTTTCTTACGGAACAATGCCTTCTACCAGAAGCATCGGTGTAAATCTCCAGTTGACATTCTGATAGGACCAAACAACCATATATAAACAACTATGAAACGTTTTTCTAACCTGTTCAAAGTGTACGGAAGCGCGCTGCTGCTGTGCAGTGTCGTGCTGGTGATGTCTTGTACGGACAAGTTCGATGACATCAATACGAATAAGAATGCTCTGTCCAATCTGAGCGCCGGTCAGCTGCCCTTCCTTTTTTCTAAGGCGCAGTCTGTTGCCACCAACAACGGCTGGAACTATCAGATTGCTCAGAACCTGTTCCACGATCAGTACTGCCAGTACTTTGCAAACACAACCACTTACTTCCCTTCAGACCGCCTCGTGATCCGTTTCGACTGGATCCGTGCAGCCTGGAACCCGATTTATTCGGAAGTGGTTCCTCAATTGCAAACCCTCCTGGAAGGCTACGAAGCAGGAACAGCTGAAAATGCTATTGCAAAAATCTGGTGGGTTTATACCTTCCACCGTCTGACCGATACATGGGGTCCAGTGCCCTACACTAAGGCAGGCATTGCAGGTGAAGGTATCGCTTATGATGACCAGCAAAGCATTTACAACGACCTCTTTGCAAAACTTGCTGAAGCACTTAATACGCTCAACGGTAAGTCAGGAACGCCTTATGGAAGTTTTGACTTGATCTACGGTGGTAACATCGACAAGTGGATCCGTTTCGGTAACACACTTCGCCTCCGTATGGCCATCCGTATTTCAGCTGCCGACAAGCCAAAAGCAACATCGGAAGCAACTGCTGCATTGGGTGGCAAACTTCTTGAGGTTAGCCCTGACCACGATGCACTGATCACCAGAACAGAAAAAGGTGCAGACTTCAACGGTCTGACCATTATGGACTGGAACGAGTTCCGCATGAGCGCTACCATGGAATCTGTACTGAAAGGTTACGGAGATCCCCGCATGCAGGTTTACTTCTCTGAAGCTGCTGATGGCGGTTACCATGGACTTCGCAATGGTCTTACCTCTGCCGACATGGCCGAGCCTAAGAACAAGGCAACGTACAACTCCAACAAAGGTCCTCGCTGGGATAAAACCAAGCCAGGAACTTTGGAAACACCTTCTAACGTAATGGCTACTGCAGAAGCATGGTTCCTCCGTGCTGAGGCTAAGGAAATCCTTGGTCTTGGTTCCGGTACTACCAAAGAATACTACGAGCGTGGTATCAAGGAATCTATGAAGCAGTGGGGAATCACCGATGATGCTGCTATCGCAGCTTACACTGCCAGCACAAAAACTCCTATCGCTCCGGAGGATTTCACGAATGCACCTGCAGTTTCATCTGCGCCGGTTAAATTCGATCCCGCCTTGGCGAAAGAGCAAATCACCATTCAGAAGTGGCTTGCCCTCTTCCCTGAAGGTGTTGAAGCTTGGGCTGACATCCGCAGAAGCCGTGCGTTCAAACTGTATCCGGTTAAGCAATCTGATAACGCAGACCTGCCTAACCCTGCAGATGTGAACACACCGTCTAACAACTGGATCCGCAGGATTCCATTCATCGCGGACGAAAAGCAGACCAACGGTGCTGAAGTTGAAAAAGCAGTTAGCCTCCTCGGAGGTCCTGACAAAATTTCAACTCCACTCTGGTGGGATAAAAATCCTTAGTCTTTAAGCGGTTTTAAATCGAGGGCCGGGAGCAATTCCGGCCCTCTTTTTTTTGCCCAAGCCTTAGCATCATTTACCCCTCCCAACCTTTGAATCTTTGTATTTTTGGCGGCTTAACATTATTCCTTGAAGATCACGACCAAAATACTCCTCGCATCCTTAGTACTGGTAACAGTTGCCTGCACTAAAAATGCCTCACTTTTTGAGGAGCTGACACCCGAATCCACCGGAATTGGATTTAGCAATACCGTGACGCAAACGGAAGACAACAACGTTCTCAACTATCCCTATTATTTCAATGGCGGCGGAGTTGCTGTAGCGGATTTCAACCTCGATGGTCTGCAAGACATCTATTTCACCGGTAACATGGTGGAAAATAAACTGTACCTCAACAAGGGGAACCTGAAATTTGAGGACATCACAAGCCAGGCAGGCGTTGCCGTGCCCATAGGCTGGAAAACCGGTGTTACCGTAGAAGACATTAACCTGGACGGCTTCCCCGACCTCTACGTCTGTCGTTCCGCAATGAGCGACTCAACCCTTCGCAGGAACCTTTTGTTTATCAACAATGGCAACCTCACCTTTACAGAACAGGCGCAAGCCTACGGAATAGCGGACGACTCCTACTCCACCGGCGCTGCATTCCTGGACTATGACAAGGACGGCGACAAGGATTTATTGGTTCTGAACCACTCCCTTCCGCGATACGCAGGCTTCAACCGATTGTTAACCAACCTGAAAAACCAGGAAGAACCACGCTTTCAAACGAGGTTGTACAAAAATGAAAATGGCAAGTTCACTGAATCAACGAAGGCCTCAGGTATTTCCGGAAACGTTTTGAGCTTTGGTCTTGGTCTGGCTATTGCAGATGTCAATAACGATGGCTGGCCGGACGTTTACATCTCTAATGACTTCAATGAGGAGGATTACCTCTTCATCAACCAACAAAATGGAACCTTCCTCAACACCATTCGCGATGCCACCGGACATGTGTCCCTATTCTCCATGGGCTCAGACATCGCAGACGTTAACAACGACGGTTTAACCGACATCCTAACACTTGACATGCTGCCTGAGTCGAACGAAAGAATCAAACTTTCTTCCGGCGACGACAACTACGATAAGTATCGAATTCTGGTTGAATCAGGTTTCCACCACCAGACCATGCGCAACATGCTGCACCTTAATAACGGAGATGGAACATTTTCCGAAATAGGACAGTACGCGGGTATCTCCAACTCAGACTGGAGCTGGTCAGCACTTTTTTCCGATTTCGACGGAGATGGCTTCAAGGATCTTTTTATCGGAAATGGTTACGAGAAGGATTACACCAACATGCAGTTCCTTAAATACACCGTTGATGCTAAAATCAGATCAAACCAAACAGGAGAAAGAACAACCGTTGACCAAATAATCAACGCCATGCCACCCATCCACGTTGGCAATATCCTTTATAAAAACAACGGAGACTTAACCTTTTCAAGGGCCAATGAAGATTGGGGGCTCAGCAGAATATTCAAATCAAATGGCGCCGCTGTAGCCGATTTGGACAACGACAATGATCCAGATCTCATCATCAATTCAATGAATGAACCGGCTGTTATTTTAATGAATACCGCTGCCCAGCAACATCAAAATAAATTCTTCAAAGTTGATTTACTGGCCGCCAACAAAGGGAAAAATGTACTGCACACCCGTGTCGCAGTTCACCAGGGCACTAAACAGCAAATCCAGGAGTTTTCTCCATACCGTGGATTTCAATCGTCCATGTTAACACCTATGATTTTTGGTACCGGTGGAGAAAAAATTGACTCCGTTACGATAACCTGGCCGGATCTAAGCACAACCTCAATCAAAAACATTCAAGAGAACAGCATCGCACCTTCATTCCAGTCAAACCAACCATGGACTGTAAAGTCCAAAACCAAAACCACTGAAAAATATTTATTCGCAGAATCCACTCATTTTCCATGGATCCATCATCCTGCAGACACCAACGACTTCAAACGACAAGTGCTGCTGCCCAGGCTATTCTCCTACTCGGGACCGAAAACAGCACAAGGTGATGTCAATGGAGATGGATTAACTGATGTTTATTTCTGTGGTCCACAACATCAGCCAGGCACACTATTCTTACAAACTGCTGAAGGCAACTTCAGAGAGTCCACGCAAACTTCATTTGAATCAGATAAAGAGCATCAGGATGAGGATGCTGAATTATTTGATGCCGATGGCGATGGTGATCTTGACTTAATTGTTGTAAGTGGAGGTTATAATTTCAACACCAACGATCCTTTACTTCAGGACAGGCTTTACATCAACGATGGTAAAGGAAATTTTGCATTGACGACTTCAAATCTTCCTAAAGCCTATTACTCCGGCTCTGCTGTCGCAGTCTTGGATGTAGAAAAAGACGGCGATTCCGATCTTTTTATCGCCAGCAGATTAACCCCGGGCAGCTGGCCTGAACCACCAACCCATCAGCTGCTCATCAACAATGGAAAAGGGGTCTTTACACCATCGGAAGCGAATCAATTTACCGGAATGATATGCGATGCAATCGCAACAGATCTGAATGGTGACGGCCGTCAGGATCTGGTCACTGCCGGTGAATGGAACAACCTTTCCATTTGGATTAACCAAAATGGTCAACTCCAATCAGCCAATAACCTTCTTCCTGAATCCTTAACCGGCTGGTGGAATACTTTATTATCCGGCGACTTTGACAATGACGGAGACCAGGATTTAATTGCCGGAAACTATGGAAGCAACAACCAGTTTAAGGTAAGTCGTGAAAAACCAGCCACCCTGGTTTACAAGGATTTCAATCAAGACGGACAAGTCGATCCCTTCTTTTGTTATTACATCGGAGACATCTCCTATCCATATGCCAGCCGGGATGAAGCCCTTACCCAAATCACACAACTTAAACCTAGGTTTCCAGACTATAATTCTTACGCCCAGGCAACCTTAGAAAATATCTTCAAACCGGAAGAACTCGATGGCGCCAACACTTTGGTTGCGGAGGAACTTGAGACCATATACCTTGAAAACAAGAATGGCAAGCTGATCAAAAAACAGCTTCCAAAAGCAGTTCAGTTCTCACCAATTCATGCCATGGTCGCAGCAGACATCGATCAGGACAATGACCTGGATTTAATTATGGCCGGCAACGAAACCTATGCTCGCGTCAGAATTGGAAAAAGCGATGCCAACCACGGACAAGTATTGATTAATGACGGACAGGGAAATTTCACCTTAGCACCATACACAAGCTCCAATCTTAAACTCATGGGCGATACCCGAAGCCTCAGCTGGATAAAGACCGCTACAGGCCCTATTCTGATTTCCGCTGAAACCGGTAAGCAGCCTAAAATATTTAAACCAACCCATTAAGCGACGAAAGAAATTTTGATTGCTCCGAAAATGCGACTTCCGATTGATTCAGTTTCATTCCGATTTTCACTTTACCTGATGGTAATGGCAATTCTTTTGAGTTCCTGCGGGGCAAAAAAAGAAACATTATTCAAACGATTGGATTCGAACACAACCGGAATTCATTTCAACAACCGCATTGAACATGGCGATACGCTTTCGGTCATAGACTTTGAATACATGTACAATGGCGCCGGAGTTGCCATTGGTGATATTAATAATGATGGACTGCAGGATTTGTTTTTCACCGGCAACATGGTGAGCAGCAAATTATACCTCAACCGTGGGAACATGCAGTTCGAAGACATCACCGAAAAATCAGGCACCACGACCAAAACCTGGGCCAATGGTGTAACCATGGCGGACTTTAATCAGGACGGACACCTCGATATTTTTCTCTCTGTGGGTGGCAACCGGTTCACCCCCGAAGAGCAACGCAATAACCTTCTCTTCATCAACAATGGAAATCTGACATTCACTGAATCTGCCGCAGCCTATGGCCTCGATGACCGGGGGTTCGGTGTTCACACGGCCATGATCGATTACGACCTCGACGGTGACCTTGATGTATACATGCTGCGCAATTCTTTTGTGAACTACAGCCGCAACATGTCGAGACCAAGAATGACCAATGGCGAGGCCTACTCAACCGACAAACTTTTTAGAAACAACGGCAACAATACTTTTACAGAAGTTTCACGAGAAGCCGGCATTCTGATTGAAGGCTTTGGTCTCGGTGTGAACGTATGCGACATCAATGAAGATGGCTGGCCGGATGTCTATGTGTCGAACGACTTTTTGAGCAATGATCTGATCTGGATCAACAATCAAAATGGAACCTTTACCAATCAGGCCTCAAAACTGCTTAAGCATCAGACCTTTAACGCCATGGGAAATGATGTTGCAGATTACAACAATGACGGCCTGGTCGATATTGTGGTGGTGGACATGCTGCCGGAAGACAACAAGCGGTGGAAATTAACGCCAAGGGGCAACAACTACGATGAGTTTGAAAAAGGGCTGCGACTTGGTTACGAACCACAATACATTCGAAATACATTGCAATTGAACAATGGTAATGGAACCTTCAGCGACATCGGTCAACTCGCAGGAATGGAGGCAACAGAATGGAGCTGGAGTGCACTGTTGGCGGACTTCGACCACGACGGATGGAAAGACCTTTTTATTTCCAATGGCTATGGTAAGGACATCACCAACCAGGATTTCATTGTTTATGGTGAAGAAGGGCAAACCATGGGGCTGCCAGCTGCCACTAAAAAGGAGCGACAGGATTTACTGAATAAAATTCCAGGTGTAAAACTTTCAAACTACATCTACCGAAACAATAAGGACCTAACCTTCACAGACGAAACCAAATCGTGGGGGTTTGATTTCCCAACTTATTCCAACGGTGCTGCTTACGGCGATCTGGACAACGATGGCGATCTGGATCTGGTAATCAACAACATAGACGAGGAGGCAACCATCATGGAGAATAGGCTTTATAAGGATGGAGAAACAATAGAAAAAAAGTTCTTAAGGCTTAAATTCAATGGAACACAAAACAACCGAAATGGTTATGGCGTGAAGGTGAGGATGTTTCAAGGCGGACTTCAACAGTTTCAGATGCTTTCACCATGGCGAGGTTATCTTTCAACCGTAGAGCCTTTTCTACACTTTGGACTGGAAACCACCTTGGTGGATAGCCTCCACATAACATGGCCCGATGGTAAAATTCAAAAGCTCGAACAGGTGAAGGGTGGAAAAACGCTTGTCATAAACCACACAGACGCTCAACTTGCTCCAAAAAATCTAAGCACTGAAACCAAACAAACTTTGTTCACGGAAGTCACCACAGACGCCGGAATAAATTTTAGACACCGTGAAAATGAGTTCATTGATTTTAAAGTTCAGCCAGCCATACCAAGAATGCATTCACGTAACGGTCCAGGCCTGGCCGTCGCGGATTTAAACGGAGACCAATTGGAAGACTTTGTGGTTGGCGCAGCGTCCGGATCCACCATAAAAATTTTCTTCCAGACAACAGACGGCAAATTCAAGGAGCAACAGTTAACAGCCACCGATACCCTTACAGAAACGCTTGGACTGCTTTTATTTGACGCAGATTCCGATCAGGATGAAGACCTGTATGTCGTTGCAGGCGGAAGCGAACATGAAAAAGGCTCACCGCTCTATCAGGATAAATTATTTCTAAACGACGGAAAAGGGATATTTTCTTTAGCGCCCAATGCACTTCCTTCGGAATTAAACAGTGGATCTTGCGCAACAGCAGCGGACTTTGATTTGGATGGAGACCTGGATGTCTTCGTGGGAGGACGAATTTCTCCACGGGAATACCCCCTTCCCTCCAGAAGCATGTTGCTGCGAAATGATTCGAAAGACGGTAGGGCCATCTTCACCGATATAACTGAAGAATTTTTTCCAACGCTTAAAGATCAGGGAATGGTTTGTGCCGCCGTATGGACCGACGCCAATCAGGATGGCTGGCCCGATCTGGTGACGGCAGGAGAATTTACACCGATCGTAATCCATTACAACGGAAAGGGCCGCTTCGAAAACTCAGCAGAAGTAAAATCCTCACGTGGTTGGTGGAACAGCCTGGTGCCGGGCGATTTAGACAAGGATGGTGATATAGACCTGTTTGCAGGGAATCTCGGTATGAACAGCCATTTCAAAGCCAGCACAGATGAACCCCTTTGTATTCATGCAAAAGATTTTAATGGTGATGGCAGAATTGATCCCATGATGAGTTACTATGTGCAAGGCGAAAACTATCTCGGTCACCCAAGGGACGTACTAATTGATCAAATCAATTCCATGCGAGCAAGATTCAGAAGCTTCAAGGTGTTTTCTGAAGCAACCTTTGAGCAATCATTCCTGCCGGAAGAATTAGACGACGCCTATGTAGTTTGCGCTGAGACTTTCCAAAATAGTTATCTCGAAAATAATGGCGAAGGAAAATTTCAGTTGAAGCCACTACCGCTTGAAGCCCAGACAGCTCCAATTTATGGAATGGTCACCGATGATTTAGATGGCGATGGGAATCCGGATTTACTGGCCATAGGAAATTCTTATAGCCCAGAAGTTATTTCAGGAAGAGATGACGCCTCCATTGGGTGGATGTTGAAAGGTGATGGGAAGGGAAATTTAAAATCCACTTCTGTGAACCAATCGGGTTTTATGGTCGATGGGGATGGAAAGGCATTGGTTAGGATAACCGTTGCCGGTAAACCCTGGGTACTTGCTTCTCAGAACAATGGTAGCCTGAAGGCTTTCCGCATCAACCAATCAACGGATATTATCACGCCACAATCCAATGAGCATGTTGCTACCGTTACACTAGTGGATGGAACTAAAATCCGGTATGAGTTTTTTAAAGGAAATTCTTACCTATCATCGGGCTCCAGAGGATTGCTGCTTCCTGGTGGCACCGCTACTGTAATCTTTTCAGATTTTAAGGGAAAAACAAGGGAAATTAAGACCGGAAAGAAGTAAATTTCTGAACGCGGCCAACAACAATGCCGCAATGTTCAAAGGAAATTAACTTCTATGAAAAGACGAACCTCATTGAGAAGCCTGGCCCTCCTACCCATTTCGGGAGCCGCCGCAGCAACCAACATTTTTCCCGCCCAACCTCCGGGATTTTTTAATGCCCTGGATCCAAAGCAGCCGGAACCGGAACAAAATATTTTCAGATCAATCGGCGTAGAGCCGGTCATCAACTGCAGGGGTACCTTTACCATCATCGGTGGATCGATTGAACGGCCGGAAGTTCGGGCAGCTATGGAAGCGGCGTCACAAAATTTTATTCAATACGATGAATTGGCCGATGGCATCGGTCAGCGTTTGGCCGATTTAACCGGAGCGGAATGGGGAATGGTCTCAGCTGGTTGCGCTGCTGCGCTTAAACACGTTACCGCCGCTTGTGTTACAGGAGGTAATCCTGAAAAATTAATTCGTATTCCGGATTTAACGGGTTTTGAAAAAACTGAGGTAATCGTACCGGAACATTCACGAAATTCCTATGACCATGCCATCCGTAACATCGGCGTCACCATCATCACCGTCAATTCACTAGAGGAACTCGAGAGAGCGATTAACAAACGTACAGCCATGATCTACATGATGGCCTATGGTGCATCAGAACCAGGTCAGCCAATGTCGGTGGAAAATGTGGCTAAAATCGCAAAACCCAAAAATGTACCTATTCTTGTTGATGCCGCCGCCGAGGTATTGACCATACCCAACATCCACCTCCAACGTGGAGCAAACATCGTCGCCTACTCAGGAGGGAAAGCCATCTGCGGCCCTCAATGTGCCGGTCTGCTCCTTGGACAAAAAGATATTCTAATGTCCGCCTGGCAGGCAAGTTCACCACACCATGGTCCAGGAAGAGACAATAAAGTTGGAAGAGAAGAAATGATCGGAATGCTCGCAGCCGTGGAAACCTGGAAGAAACGCGACCATGCTGGAGAATGGAAAACATGGATCGGATGGCTCAACAATATATCCAGGAAGCTTTCAACTGTAGGCGGCGTTAGTTGTTCCATTTTCGAACCAACCGAATTGTCAAACAAATCACCGGTTTTAAATGTAACCTGGGATCCTGAAAAATTCAATGCAACAGCAGAAGACATCGCGGAAGAACTGGGTAGAACCAAACCCAGGATTGCAGTCGGCGCTGAAAGCAGCAACGGCAAAACAACCATTCAAATCACCACAGGACAAATGCAGCCCGGCAACGATAAAGTAGTGGCCGACCGTATGTTTGAAGTGCTCACCAAAAAGCGTGAACCCAAACCCACTGCCATGCAGGCACCGGGAACAAAACTGGATGGAAAGTGGGAAGTGACCATAAAGTTTTTTAGCAGTGAGGAGAAGCATGACTTCCAACTGGAGCAGGATGGCAATTGGATCCACGGCATTCATCGCGGACGTTTTTCAACACGTGAGGTTATGGGTACCCTAGAAGGCGATCAGCTAAAATTGAGAAGCGTCGAGAATCCTGAAGGCGACTTTGTACCCTTCCTTTTCTATGGCTCTGTTTCCGGTGGCAAAATCACAGGTAACATTTTTATGGGAGAATACCGGACAGCCACATTTACGGCAGAGAAATACCGTTATAAAACCAAGCGAAATCAAATCAGTATTCCGGGTGGGCCACCCCTGGCAACTTAATTTGAACTGAGAAAATTAAAACCACAATCCTGACACCATGAAAAATATAATTTTATTCATACTCCTTTTCTCGTTTAATGCCTTGCTCGCTCAGGAATACGACCTGTTATTAAAGGGCGGACACCTGATCGATCCTAAAAATCAGCTTGACACAAAAATGGATGTTGCTGTCACCTCAGGTAAAGTGGCAGCCGTTGCAGCCTCTATTTCACCCCAAAAAGCAAAGCAGGTCGTCGATGTTACTGGACTTTATGTGGTCCCGGGCTTGATTGACATGCACGTCCATGCTTTTCAGGGAAATACCCCCGATGCCTACATCGCAGATGGTTTTACCAGTCTGCCTCCGGACGGCTTTACCTTCAGGGCAGGTGTTACCACGGTAGTAGATGCAGGAAGCTCCGGATGGCAGAACTTCCGTCAGTTTAAAAAACAAACAATCGATAAGAGTCAAACAAGGGTCCTTGCCTTGATCAACATTGTAGGAAAAGGAATGGTTAGCAGGTATGAAGAACAAAATACCGACGACATGAATCCTGTTATGACGGCCCATATGATTAAGCGACTTTTCCCCGAAACGATTGTTGGCATTAAGGCATCACATTACTGGGGCGATTTCACGGCGGTCGATCGGGCGGTTGAAGCCGGCAACCTGGCAGGAGTTCCGGTAATGGTTGACTTCGGCGAACACCAACCTCCCCTATCCATAGAATCACTTTTCATGGAACACCTCCGTCCCGGTGATATTTATACGCATACTTTTTCCTATGGACCAGCCTTTCGTGAAACGGTGGTCGATGAGTCTTTGAAAGTCAAACCTTTTGTTTTTGCCGCCCAAAAAAGGGGAATCGTATTTGATGTAGGTCATGGAGGTGGAGCATTTTCATGGCGGCAGGCACTGCCTGCTCTTCAACAGGGTTTCAGACCCAATGTCATCAGCACTGATCTACACGCCGATAGTATGAATGGCGGAATGAAAGATATGTGCAATGTGCTTTCCAAGTTTATGGCCATGGGCATGAGCCTGCAAGAGGTTATCACTTGCTCTACTGTTAACCCCGCAGCAACCATCCGAAGACCAGATCTTGGACACCTTTCCATTGGGGCTGAGGCAGACATCACTGTTCTAAACCTTCGAAAGGGAGATTTTGGATATACCGACGTGAGGCGTACGCTACATAAGGGCGCTCAAAAATTAGAGACAGAAATTACCATTCGCGCAGGAAAGGTCGTTTGGGATCTTAACGGATTGTCGGCACCTGGCTGGGAGACAGAGCTGAAGAAAAAATAATTCATGTCCTCGATCTTCTCTGATTTTTTCCGTGTAACCGCACATGGATTGGGTCGCACTTTGCTGCTCACATTACTCCTGGTAACCACCCAGGCATTCCTGTTTGGTCAAACCTATGATCTAGTCCTGAAAAACGGAAGGGTCATTGACCCGGCCAATAGCCTGGATCAGGTAATGGATGTAGCCATAAAAGATGGCCGGATTGCTAAAGTTGACAAGGCCATTGAAAGTGGTGCTGCCTTAAAATATATTGATGTCCGGGGTTTGATTGTTACACCCGGTCTCATTGACATCCATACTCATGTTTTTGTCGGTGGAAAGCCTGATAAATTTGCTGATGGCACGTTTAGTGTTTCAGCAGATGACTTTTGTCCGAGAAGTGGAGTAACAACCGTTGTTGACGCCGGAACTTCCGGATGGAAAAATTTTGAAGTGTTTAAATACAATGTGATCGATCGATCCAAAACCAGAATACTGGCATTTCTAAACATCGCAGGCAAGGGAATGTCAGGAGACCCCGATCAGCAAAAGATTGAAGAAATGAATACGGAGGCCGCGGTAGCCATGGCGCAAAAATATCCTGAATGGATTGTGGGTTTTAAAATTGGACATTATGAAGGTTCTGAATGGTCGCCCTTCGATCGTACGATTGATGCGGGCAATCGCACCAATAAACCTGTGTTGGTCGAGTGTCATCTGCCTCAATATCCGCTGGCGATGCAACTGCAAAAAATGCGGAAGGGAGACATTATTACCCACAGCTTTGAGGAAATCACCGAAAGAGAACCTGTGATTGATGGCAATGGCAACCTCCGGCCTTATGTAGTGGATGCCAATAAAAAGGGTGTACTGTTTGATGTAGGGCACGGTGGTTATGGTTTCTGGTTCAGTGAAGCCATTCCAGCACTACGAGAAGGACTGGAGCCCAATACCCTCGGCACCGACCTGCATCGCTTTAGCATCAACGCAGGCATGAAAAGCATGACCAACCTGATGTCAAAGTACCTTGCCATGGGAATGAGCCTGAATAAAGTTTTAGAAAAGGCTACCGTGAATGCTGCCCGGGCCATTAAAAGACCTGAGCTCGGGTCATTATCCCCAGGCAATCCAGCAGATATTGCCGTATTCAGCCTTTACACCGGAGACTTTGGTTTTACGGATGCAGGAGGTAACAGATTGAAGGGAAAACAAAAACTTGAAACTGAACTAACCATAAGAGATGGTTCCATCATTTGGGACCTCAACGGTAGAAATGCAAAACCATTTTTGAACTAAGTAACCTTTATTATGAGAATTTTTTCACTTGGATTTTTAGTATTAACCCTTACCCTTGCCTTTCAGGGATGTAAAAAAAGAGAGCATTGGATTGTTGATAGTGAGATTGGAAAACTTCGATTGGAAACAATCACCGATAGCCTTATCATGCCCTTTGCGATGGTTTTTTTACCCGACGGAAACTTATTGGTCTCTGACAGACCAAGGGGTGAAATGCTGTTGGTCAATGTAGAGAGCGGCGCCAAAACAAAGGTAAAAGGTGTACCACAGGTCCATGGCCAAGGTGATTCTGGTTTGCTGGACATCATCCTTGACCCGGATTTTAAAAACAACAAAACCATCTATTTTGATTATACCCTGGAAGACAGTACCGGTTTTAGTATGGCTGTAGAAAGGGCTGAATTATCAGGAGACAATCTTACCAACCGTAAAAGACTTTTTACTGCACAACCCTACTTCAAGGATCAAAGTTTTTATGGATCCAGATTGTTGCTGCATGACGGATACCTGTTTATTACTACCGGTGTGGACAATGGAAAAATGGATTCTGCTCAAAAGCTTAGCAACCACCTTGGTAAAATCATGCGCATCAAGAAAGACGGAACTGTACCAGACGATAATCCATTCGTTGGTGTGAAGGGGGCTCTTCCGGAAATCTGGTGCTATGGCAATCGTAACCCCCAAGGATTGGCGATCCATCCGGAAACAGGTGAACTCTGGTCGAATGAGCACGGCCCGAAAGGTGGCGATGAAGTAAACATCATCCGAAAAGGAAGAAACTATGGATGGCCCGTCATCACGTATGGCATGGAGTACAACGACACCCCCATCGGACAAGGTATTTCAGAAAAAGAAGGTATGGAACAACCTGTCTACTACTACCTGCCTTCTATTGCCCCCAGCGGATTGCTGTTTTATACCGGTGATGCATTCCCTCAGTGGAAAGGCAATCTATTCATCGGCGGCATGAAGCTTACCCACCTCAACCGACTCGTGCTTTCAGGAGATTCGGTGATCAGGGAAGAGCGAATTATAGACGATAAGGAATGGAGGGTCCGAAATGTGATACAAAGTCCGGAAGGATATCTGTACATCAGCACAGACACAGGACTTGAGCCAGGCCGAATCATCCGAATCAAGCCGGAATAAAAACCCTGACATTCGAGTTTCGGTTGCAGCAATTGTTTTTGGCTGCAGACTAAATGCAAAGAATAGATCCATGAGAAATTCATTTTTTTACACACTGCCTGTTTTGATTTTGGTCCTGTTACTCCAGAACAGCTGTGAGCGACCATCCACGCCTATTGAGGACAAAGCATTAACACGAAAAGGACCATCGGCCGCTTCAGTGAAAAATTGGAGAGATCAAAAGTTTTCCATGTTTATCCATTTCGGATTGTATGCAGTACCTGCGGGAATATGGAGTAAAGAAAAAGTGACCATTGGTTACAGCGAACAGATCAGAGCTCACGGTAAAATTCCAAAAGAAGATTATGCCAAGCTGACCAAACAATTCAATCCAACTTTATGGAATCCTGATTCGGTGGCAAGGCTAGCCAAAAAAGCAGGCATGGGGTCGATCGTGATCACATCCAAGCACCACGACGGCTTTGCTATGTTCCATACTAAGCAATCGGATTTCAATATAGTGGATGCAACACCCTACAAAAAAGACCTCCTCGCAGGACTAGCAGAGGCATGTAAAAAAGAGGGCCTCCGGTTTGGAGTTTATTTTTCGCTTATCGATTGGAATTTTCCAGAAGCCCTTCCCATTTCCGATCACAACAGTGATTCCATTCCACCTGCACACCACCAGTTCAACCTAAAGCAAGTAGAAGAACTCATGACAGGCTACGGACCTATTTCAGAAATATGGTTCGACATGGGTAAACCAACGGCAGAACAAAGCCGTGAATTGGCCAATCTGGTCAGAAAACTTCAACCCGAATGCCTAATCAGTGGTAGACTATGGCACGACGAAGGGGATTTTGCAGTCATGGGCGATAATGCCTCTCCCGATTTTCGGATGGGTACACTTTGGCAAACGCCCGCTTCGATGTTCGATGAGACCTGGGGTTACCGATCCTGGCAGGTTCGGAATTCAGTGGAAGAAAAGACAGCTGAAAAAATAAAACAGTTGATTCACACGGTCGGAAATGGTGGAAATTATTTATTGAATGTTGGCCCAACAGGTAAAGGTGAGATCATTCCTTTTGAGCAGGAGGTATTAAAGCGTATGGGTGCATGGCTCGCATTGAATGGCGAGGCGGTGTATGGAGCAGAGCCGGTTTACCTGGAAAATCCAAACTGGGGTTATGCAACAGAAAAAGACAATAAACTCTATTTTTTAATTACCCAACCCGCAGTGGAAAAAATAGCGGCCACAGGCATTTTAGGGAAGATTAAATCTGTAAACACCCTGGAAGGAGCTGATCTGAAGTTCAACCAAAAAAATGAGACCATTTCATTAGAGACCAAAGACAGAAAGCCATTCAAGCAATATGGTGTTGTCCGTATTTCCTTTGACAATAAGCCATCATTTAAACCAGAGGGAATTATCAACGAAAACAAATCAGGTCAGTTTGAACTTACCTACGCCAATGGAACAAGGTATCACAGCTACAGTGGCAAAGATTACTATACCACCAAGCCGGTACTGGTGAAGTTGGAGTGGAACCTCCAGTCCAAAGCAGAAAGATCCCTCAAGGCACTTATTGAATTCAACAAGGATGATCTCGGCAAATCGATTCACCTCTTTGTTAATGAACAGATCTTTGAACTGAATCTTCAGGGAGGTGGTGATCAGCAGTTGAATCAGATTGAACTGACCGGACCAATTGTACTATCAAAAGGATTAAATAAAGTCCAGATCGAGCTAAAAGACCAAAACAATCCACATAAGGAACTTGGTCTTAACGGTCTTGTTATAAGACTTATTGAATAGAGCGCTATTCCTTTGGCTTACTTCCCTTCACCAACAGTAAAATCCCCAACACGACGACTGGAACCAACATCAACTGTTCCGCGTGAAGTGGGAGCCACTTTAGGTTTTGCGCCTCCCTTAAAAAATCAAGTCCGAAATGCAACGCTGAAAAAAGGACCAACATCAAACCGGACGCGTATGGAGCATTCTTAATCCAATTGCTTCTTAAGAATACCACCAGCAAAATCAAAAAAACAATTGCCTCATAGATCTGAAACGGATGCCTGGCAATCCCAACCGTTTGAACCATACCAATAAAGGTTTGGTCTTCCTCCAGGAAGATGGTGTAGTGAAGCGCGTCGTCACCAGGCTCAAAAAAATGATCCTTGTGATCAAAAAGATAGGCCTTCACATCACCAATCAGGAATTCACGCACCAACTGCTCAGCTACTCCAGGCTTGAACCATAAATAAAGTTTCACAGGCTTATATCCGACCTGATGATGAATCAGGGTGTTACCTTCGACAGACTTCACCTTGGAAAGTGGGTTCTCACCGTCAGGTGTCCGCATAACACAACAGGGTACTTTCATGAGACCACGTTGATCGGTGCCAGCAAAAACAACACCTGCTTTGGAGTCTGTTGGCGTACCATATTGCTCACCATTAAAAAGATTACCCAACCGAACAAAAATCATCACGATCAAAAAACACTTAACCAATATTCCGGCCAGCGGAGCAAATCGCACTTTAGAGCGCATGGTGAACAACCAACTCGCAAGCAGCATTCCCAGGAATATTCCTAAGGCAGAGAATCCCTGCGTACCCATAAAGCGGAATCCGCCATCAAATTCGAAAGGAAAAACAGCCTGCCACGGCCGCATTCTGAACAAATAGCTCTGATTAAATACCACATGCAGCAAACGACCAACAATCAACCCCACTACGATGACCACCCAAAACAACCTGGAAAAATCGATGTCAGACGATGGGAGCTTTTTTGTCTGATCGATGTAGAATTTCCTGGCAAGCAGAATACCAAGCAACAACAGAATGGTAAACCAGCGAAACTGAAAAATACCAGAACTAAAAATTTCCGGACTTGCCGTCCAAATAAGGTGTAAGGGTAAAAACATTGGCATGCAAAATAGTGCGTTGCAATTTAGTTAAGGTAAACTGATAATGTGGCATGCCCGCAGAAATGGAAATCATGGATTACTTCGGAAAAAAATAGGCGTCTTAGCCCGATGTTTAAGTTCAAGTTGTTATTTTTCAGATCAATCCATAAAAAATGAAATACGCACTTCCGCTGCTCCTCTCTTTTATGTCCCTCACCATTGGATATTCCCAAAAGGCAACCATCAAGGAGACGTCTAAAGTTTACACCACCTACCCTTTTAGCGGAGCGGATCCAGTTCCAACGAAGAGTAACATCTACCCATACTTTCGTTTCGATGACTTTTCCAATACCCCGGTTCAAAAAAACTGGAAGGTGGTTGAAATGGAGAATGATTACCTGCTGGTGCGCATACTACCCGAAGTAGGCGGAAAAATATGGACCGCCATCGAAAAGAAAACAGGCAAGCCATTTATCTACGACAACCAAGTAATAAAGTTTAGAGACGTAGCCATGCGCGGACCATGGACCAGCGGTGGAATTGAAGCCAACTACGGCATAATAGGACATACCCCGAACTGCGCTACACCCGTGGATTACAAAATCAAAGAAAATGTAGACGGGAGCGTGAGTTGCTTCATTGGGACACTTGACCTGTTAACCCAAACATTCTGGTCGATGGAAATAAATCTCCCAGCCGATAAGGCCTGGTTCAGCACCCGCTCATCATGGTCCAATACCTACTCGCTGGAACAACCCTACTATACCTGGATGAATGCAGGAATTAAATCCGCAGGCAATCTGGAATTCATTTATCCAGGCAACTCCTACATCGGGCATGAAGGTGAATTTGCTTCCTGGCCTTACAATCAGGACAACCAAAAACACATTGCCTGGTATGAACAAAATAATTTTGGTAGTTATAAATCGTATCATGTGTTTGGAAGGTATACTGATTTCTTTGGCGCCTTCTGGCATCAGGATAATCTGGGGATGGGGCGCTTCTCCTGGCACGATGAGAAGCCTGGAAAGAAAATTTGGATTTGGGGATTGTCCAGACAAGGCATGATCTGGGATAAACTTCTCACCGACAAGGATGGACAATACGTAGAAGTGCAGTCCGGGCGATTGTTCAATCAGGCTGCTGACGGAAGTTCACTGACACCTTTTAAACATTTTGGCTTCGCACCCTATCAATTTGATGGTTGGACTGAATACTGGTATCCGGTTACCGGCACCAATGGAGTGATCCATTCAAATTATCATGGCACCCTTAATCTCACCACAAACAACAATGCAACCGTCGTGGCCTTCCAGGCTTTGGAAAACATAAATGAGACCATCGAAATCATCGAGCAGGGGAATATCGTTTATTCAAAGCCCGTCAGCCTAAAACCCATGGAAGTATTTTCTGATACCTACAGCGGTGTACTGAAAGATGCAGAGGTACGCATTGGTAAAAAATTACAATACAGACAAAATCAACAAGATGAACTTAGCAGGCCAAAAAAATCTCCTGAGGACTTTGATTGGAATACAGCTTACGGACTTTATCTGGCTGGAAAAGAGGCTGTGCGCAGTCGTTATTACGATAAGGCAGAGGAGAAATTCCGTGCTTGCCTGGAAAAAGAAAAGAACTTTTTACCGGCCTTATCTGAAATGGCCTCATTGATGACCCGCCAGGGAAATTATCAGGAGGCAAGAAAATATGCCGTAAGAGGACTGAGCATTGATACCTACGATCCAGAGTCAAACTATCAATACGGATTGGCCAATGCCGCACTTGGCCTAACCATCGACGCGAAGGATGGATTTGATATTGCAGCACTTTCAGGATCGCACCGAAAACCTGCCTACACCGAATTGGCAAGAATCTATATCAAGGAAAATAATTTTGAAAGAGCCATACACTTCGCTGAACAAGCCTCTGACAATAATGTCGAAGCGTTACAACTTTTAGCACTCGCACAACAATTATCTGGGGAAACGAAGGCAGCAACCATATCGCTTGAAAAGATTAGTGCTTTAAGTCCACTGTCGCACTTTCAGGCTGCTGAAAACTGGATTAGGAGTGGTCATCCACAAGCCAGGGCATCACTACAGGAAGCAACTAAGAATGAATTGGCCTTTGAAACCTATTTACATTGGGCCAATTGGTATGTTGGATTAAATCGTTTCGATGACGCGGCCAAGCTCCTGGAAGCTGCACCGGAACAAGCTGAGGTTTTGTATTGGAGGGCTTGGTTACAATCAAAAACCGGGAAGGATTTTTCAGCATCACTGGCAAAGGCAGATCAAACATCTGCAGATGGCGTATTTCCATTCAGAGAATCAGCCAAACAAGTTTTCGATTGGGCTTCCAGACAATCTAAAAGCTGGAAACCAGGTTACTATTTGGCTTTGATTTACCGCGGGCAGAAAAATTTCGAGAAATCAAGGGAGTTGCTGCGGGCATGTGGTGACAATACCGGCTTCGCGCCCATCCATGCGCTTCGGGCTGAAATGCTTCCCGGAACAGAGGAAAGTGATCTAAAAAAAGCTCTGGAGCTCAGACCAGACCAATGGACGTACGGAAAACGGCTGTTTGAATTTTACATCAATAAAAATGACTATAACCGCGCACTATTAATCGCTCAAAACCTACAAAAGAAATTCAAGGACAACACGGCCATTACCCTCATGGCTGCAAAAGGACTTCTGCTTACCAAACAATATGCGAAGTCCTCTGAACTTTTAAATCAATCGGTACTCCTTCCCTATGAAGGATCTACAGAAGCAAGAATGGTTTACTGGTCCGCTTATATCTTAGGCGCTTTAGAACAACTTAACTCCAAAAAATATTCCGGAGCGATTGGCCAGATTGATAAATCTCTTCAATGGCCTGAAAATTTAGGTGTTGGTAAGCCTTACGAGGAGGATCTTGACTTGAGAGCGGAGCACCTTATTAAAGCTGTTGCGTTGTTGCGCTCAGGAAAAAAGACTGAAGGAAAACAATTGATGGATAAATTAATTGGATCCTCATCCCTGAAAGGAACGTTTGGACCACTTGCCCTTGCCGTAGCACATCGATTGAATGGTGATGAAAAATCTTTTACGAATACCATTGAAGGCTGGAAAGCACAGAATGCTGGTGTTGCTTTGGCGCAATGGACTTCCGACTACGTGGGCGGTAAATCACCTACCGTCATGGTGCCTGCAGACCAGCAATGGATTGCGGAAGGATTATTGAAAATAAAGTAGTTATACCAAAGGCTTCTCCAGGACCATAAACTGAAGCGGCATTTTAGGAATGCCAAATACAGGATCGGTATTATCAAAAGGTCGGAATTCACCGGTTGGTGTATAGCCATGTCTTTGGTACCATGCGATCAATTCAGAACGAACGGAGATAACCCACATCACCATAGCCACACAACTATGTTTTAGGGCATGCTGCTCACCTGCATACAACAGCTTCTTACCAATGCCCGTTGCTTGTAGGTCAGGCTTAACAGTAAGCATACCCAAATACATTTTGTTAATCTGATGGACCAGTTCAACACAACCAATAATGGAGCCCGCTTCAACGTACTTCAATACAGTTGTTCCATCTTTCATAATTTCCGACCTGACCCCTTTGGCATCAATGCGTGTTCCCCCAAGGATCCCATCCTCTGTGGTCCAGCCCTTTCGAGAAGCCTCGCCACGATATCCTGAGTTCACCAGCTCAGCAATCTGCTCAGCATCCTCAATGGTAGCCTTAAGTATTTCTGTCATCCTCGAACAATTCAATAGATTAACGTCTTCCCATAGGACCAAGCCCTTGCAGTGGATTACGCCCCATAGCACCCATCTTATTCATTGACTTCATCATTTTTCGCATATCCTCAAATTGCTTCAACAATTGGTTGACTTCCTGAAGCGAACGACCGCTTCCTTTTGCAATCCTGGTCTTACGGCTGGGATTAATTATATCCGGATTTTGACGCTCACTCAAAGTCATAGAGCGAATTATGGCCTCAACAGGCTTCATCGAATTTTCATCAATATCAACGTCCTTTATTGCCTTACCCATTCCAGGAATCATCCCTAATAAATCTTTCATATTTCCCATCTTCTTGATCTGCTCAAGCTGGGAGAGAAAGTCATTCAGATCAAATTGATTCTTTCGAATTTTTCGGTTTAATCGCTCAGCTTCCTCCTGATCAAAAGTTTCCTGAGCTTTTTCAACCAGTGAAACCACATCACCCATACCTAGGATTCTACCCGCCATCCGATCGGGATAAAATCGCTCCAGTGCGTCCATCTTCTCACCGGAACTGATATACTTGATGGGTTTTTCCACCACTCGTCTGACAGAAAGTGCGGCACCACCGCGCGTGTCACCATCCATCTTGGTTAAAACAACGCCGTTGAAATCGAGTCGATCATTAAAAGCTTTGGCCGTATTCACAGCGTCCTGACCAGTCATGGCATCAACAACAAAAAGTGTCTCAGCAGGATTAAGGCTCTCCTTGATTCTGGAGATCTCATCCATCATCTCCTGATCAACAGCCAGTCGTCCTGCCGTATCGACGATCAAAACACGATGATTGTTCTTCTTTGCAAATTCAACAGCATCCTTTGCAATGGCTACCGGATTGTTATTGTTTAAATCCGCATAAACGTCTACACCAATCTGTGCACCGAGAACTTTTAGTTGTTCAATTGCAGCGGGCCGATAAACATCACAGGCCGCCAACAATACCGATCTGCCCTGACGCTTTAAATAAGATGCCAGCTTACCACTAAAGGTGGTCTTACCTGAACCTTGCAGGCCCGCAATCAATACGACGGCCGGATTACCTTCAACCTTAATGTCCTCACTTTCGCCACCCATTAACCTGGTCAGCTCATCGTTGGTGACCTTAATCAGCAATTGCCCGGGTGAGATGGCCGTTAGGACATCCATCCCCATAGCTTTAATTTTTATCTCATCGGTAACATCCTTTGCGACTTTATAATTCACATCAGCGTCGATGAGCGCCTTCCTAATTTCCTTGATGGTGGAAGCAACGTTTATCTCCGTTATTCTGCCTTGTCCTTTTAAGGTTTGGAAGGCCTTTTCGAGCTTAAGACTTAGATTTTCGAACATAAATTAGGAACCTGATTATTTGGAAGGATGCAAAGGTAAACCCGGAGGTTTCGACCGCCAAATCGCCCGATTAAAGTCCGATTTTACCCATCGCTTGAGCAATCCAATAGGCAGGGTGCCGCATGGATTCCTCCCTGCTGGTTAAAGAGGCAATGGAAATCACCTTGTCAATTCCTGCTTCTGCAATGGCTCGATCGGAAAGTTGGTTGACCCCACACACAATCCAACATGGTTTATGAGCTTTTTGGCATGCTGATAATACACCCGAAACCACTTTTCCTCTTAAACTCTGCGCATCCAATTGACCTTCACCGGTAATGACCAAATCAACACCCTTAACTTTTTCAATCATCCCGGTTTTGTCTATTACCCAATCGATACCCTTATGGGTTTGGGCCTTCAAAAAATAAACTGAACCGGAAGGAAATCCTCCACCGGCGCCAGCCCCTTCAATCCTGGCACTTGCGTAAAAAGGATCGGTAGAAAAAAGGTGATTCAAATGTTCTAAACCCTTATCCAAGCGATCAAGCTCATTTTCGGAAGCGCCTTTTTGTATTGCAAACGTCCTTGCAGCACCTTCAGGACCAATCAGCGGATTGGTTACATCGCTGACAATATGAAAGTTTACCCGGTGAATTCGATCTGAAACATTTTTTGAATCAATTGAGGCAATTTCATGGAGCGTATCACCGGTAGGAAGGAATGGTAATCCATTCTTATTAAGAAAAATATATCCCAAAGCTGAGGCCATACCTACAGCACCATCGTGTGTTGCACTGCCGCCGCAGCCCAAGACAACTTCTCTTACTCCGTGCTCGATGGCTGACAGAATCAGCTCCCCCGTCCCAAAGGTAGTAGTCTTACCAGGGTGACGCTCTGTTGTTTCAAGCCGCCAAAGCCCGGAGGCTTCTGCCATTTCAATCCAAGCCGTGGAATGATCAGCCGATAATCCATAAGACGCATGAATGGGTCTTCGTAAAGGATCGCTTGCCATTGAAGTCTGGATGGATCCACCTGCGGCAGCCGTAAGAATTTTACAGGTTCCCTCCCCTCCATCAGCCATTGGATGTCGAATGGTCTGAATCGAATCTGATTTAATCCCTTGGGCAACGGCGACAGCCACTTCATCTGCCGACAAAGTGGTTTTAAATTTGTCTGGTGCAATTAATATCCTGCGGATCCCTTTAGAATCGAAACCCATAGAAATCAAATACCTCTCCCTTTTTAAATTTTCCGCTTCCTGCAGGCAATTCCAGAAAACCATCAGCCTTAATCAGATTAATAAAGTCACCCGATCCACCGCCAGGAATTGGCCTTGCACTTAGCACACCACTACTGCGCTCTAGTTTTACTTGAAGAAAATAGGTCAATGGTGCCTTGAAGTCAAAGTCTTCAGCCAACACTGCTTTTTCAATCAAGCGTTCCGCCCCCATCGACATGAAAAGCCATGGAAGAAAATACCGATAAACGCACAGGTAGGATGAAACAGGATTTCCGGGAAAAGCAAAAACAGTTTTTCCTTCCCCACTCCCAAACCACAATGGCTTGGCCGGCCGCTGAGCGACACCATGAAAATGACAGGCAATATGCGCATCGCCCAATGCCGCAGGAACCCAATCGAACTTGCCCTTTGAAACTCCGCCAGTAAAAATCAATACATCATTGGCCTCAAATAGTGCTGTAAGCTTCCCCTGAAGACCAAGCTCTGAATCACCAAAGTGAATCAATGTACTTTTGATGTTCAGTCGACTCAAAGCAGAAGATATGGCGTATACATTGGATCGCCGGATCTGATGTGGTGCGGGGGTAATTTTTGGCTCAACCAATTCATCGCCAGTAGAAACAATGGCAACACGGGGTAGCGATTGAACACTGACCATATCTAAACCCACTGAAGCAAGAACCGGAACTTCCGCTGTTGAAATAAAACTGCCTCGATTAAGAAGTTTGGCACCACCATGGGCATCGATTCCACAACGATGAACATTCACCCACCTTTTTTCAGGCTTTTGGATCACCTCTACCGAGCCATCCCCAACCTTTAAATGCTCATATGGAATTACGGTGTCAGCGCCGGAGGGCAATACAGCCCCTGTCATAACTTCAATGGCGGCTGCTTTCTGCTCAAGTGAAATTTCCGGTGTTCCGGCAGCAACCAAGGCTGCAATTTTGAATTCGGTTTGACCTTCTTCTATGGAATCAAAGCAAACAGCAACTCCATCCATAGCCACCCGATTAAAAGGAGGAAAATCGCGATCCGCCAGTACGTCCTCAGCAAGCACCCGGCCAAGCGCATCAACCATTGAAACCCGCTCAGGCACCGATCCCCACAAGTGGTCACCCAATATTTGATCTGCTTGTTCTACTGAAATCATGTTGATTGAAAACAAAAATAGGCGGTTGCTGGATTGATCCGGGCGAAGGAAACTAAATTGTAGGGGTTATACAATGAATAAAAGAGGAAAATACAGCGATATCGTAGGGATAATTTTAGCTGGCGGCAGCAGCTCGAGAATGGGTACGGATAAGAAACTTCTTACGCCCAACGGTATACCGCAGCACCAATACCTCTACAACATCATGGACGAGGTATTCGACCGCGTTTATATTTCAATTAATGCAACTGAACCATTCACCACTCAGCAAAAAATTATCAGAGATCAATTTGATTTCCGAGGTCCCTTGAATGGTATTTTATCAAGTCTCCAATCGAACCCAGGCAATGCCATATTTTGCCTTGCGGTAGACATGCCAAATATTTCAAAGGAATCCATTGAGTCATTGTTGCAGAAAAGAGACCGATTTTGCCCCGCAACCTGTTATCTAAATATAAAATCAAATCGACTGGAACCCTTGTTTTCGATTTGGGAGCCTTCTTCCCAGGATTTGATTCAGAAATTCATTGATAAGGGGATACACAGCCCTTACGAAATTCTTTCGGATGAGTCGGTGAGAAGAATTGAATCATCCAACTTAAAAATTTTCGAAAATCTCAATACACCGGCTGACCTCAAAAATTTCGGTCGAAATATCCTGTAAGCAATACCGTCAGAGGCATTATGCGAAGGAGAAAATAATCGGGAAGCCTATCACAACAAACAGGGCCCAGACCAGGTATGCCGGAAGAAATCCATTCATTGCACCGAGCACCTGTTCTTTGGTTTGCTTACCGGCAACCAAACCGGTGAGCCTGAAAGACATCCAAAACAGATTGGCAAGAAATAGTGCGTTTGCACCAAAAACTGCAAGTCGGTTTGGTGTAACACCCAATTCAAATAAACGATAAGCGATGGCAAAAAAGGCAACAAGGTTCACAACGATGGCTACATAAGAAAGCAGCATCAATACCCAATTCAAAAAAGACCCTCCAGCAGAAGACAATGAAAATAAAATCAGTGCCAATACACCCGCAAGCATTAGATTAAACATGAGTAAAATCTCACGATCGGTAAATAAGTTTTTCTCTGAAAAAATCATGGTCGTCATATAGACCGTAAGCATCAACAGAACAATCGGACTAAATATTCGGGCGATCCAGGGGGAAACCTGATCCACAAATCCAGGGAACTGCCTGATGGTTATGGCTGCCACCAATGGAATTACAGTCATACCAGGCAAGATGACGTATTGAGGATAAAATTCTTCAAGGGTAAATCCAATCAAATAGAACAAGCCCATGGTAAGACCACTCAAAGCCATCCAGGCCATTTCCAATACCGCTGAGGTAACGAGCAAATCGCCATTAAACCTTAGGTAATGATGCCATTGGTTGATCCTTCCGTTTCCAAAAACCAATCCAACCAAAGCCCACAGAACCAAAGGCAGGTGAACGCCAGCCAAAGCAAGCGTATCAGAAACATTCTTTTCAGAACCCGGCAAGAGGTTTATCCAAAAAAGAGTAATGGTCACAAGCCCTAGAACCGCAGCCACCAAAATTTTACCTGGTTGCACCAATCGTAGGAAATAGAACAATAAAGCACCCAGCGCCAGGAAACCAGCATTCCGTAAGTAGAAATCTTCTGATTGTGTGTCCGTTAAACCTCCCCAACGCGGATAAGAAACCAAGGCTCCAAAAACAAAGAGAGAAAGTAGAATTTGGATAAGATCCAGCCTGGTAAACCAGTCAGGTCTCGAGGGTTCATACCGCAACCTAGCGCGCCAACCCTGCACCAACGGATGATCAGGATATTTCACTTCCAACGCACTGAACTGATCTCTAAAAGAAGAACGGTCATTGCGATAAAGGGACTCCAATTGATCCGGGCTATTCAATAAATTTTCAACAGTTTCCATCGTTGCTACAATAATTTTCAGTCGGCAGTTCGGGCATTAACCTGCGTTTTGATCGACTTGAATACACCTGGATTTCCATCAACAATCAGTAAAGCAAATGGCCTTGATTGGTAAGAATTTTTTTGCCCCATGATCATTTCAATGGATACATTCAAGGTGTCCTTTTCAACAACCAGGAACTTAGGCTCCATTCGTACATCCAAATCGGTCGCGCTGTAAACGGCAGCAAGGGCAAATTGGTTTTCAAAATTTACAGGAGTGGCTCTCCCCTCCTCACCCATAACAGTTGCATAACCAAAAACCTCCTCCAGCTTTTCTTTGGAATCGATCGTGACAAGCGTGAGTCCCTCACTTGAAAAGTCATTTCTAACAAAATAGCCTGATGCCACGGAAAAGTTTAAAACAAGTGAATCAGCTTCAATTTTTGCTGTAAAAGGGTTTTTAGAGCCCTGTCCACAAGAAATAAGCAAACCGAGCATGGGAACGGTTAACCAAAGATTGACATATCGCATTTTTTAAAGATTTACAGGTTTAATATTAGCGTTAACAGGAATCATAGTTTTCGGCAGACATTAAAATTACACGATCGGTAAGATTGATTTTTGTAATTTTTGGATTCACATCCTCCCACCATGCGTTATTCAACAACTTATTTTTCCACTCCAGGTACCAGGTGTTTTTTACCCATGCTCTATACAGTCTGGTCGGATATGACCCTTACAGATACTGAAAGAGCAACACTAACCACAACGATCCAAAAACAGGAATGGTTATCTCCAGAGGAGAAAAATCAACTTAACGCCGTTTTAGATCATGCAGTAGAACTCACTGCAGAGGACCTCAAAACCTGGCACCAGACTATTTCGCAGCACTCAGGGACCCCAGGTGAACACCTCATAGAATTGGGTATGCGTGTTGGACAGGCACTGAACAAGGAATTCAGCATACCAGCCAATGCGCTGAGCGATCTGAAAAATATAGATGGCATGCTTGGAATACCTGACGGGGAATCAACTTTAATTTTTTTCCCTGCATCACGTAAGGCCATTAGCTCAACCTATGGAACAGAGCCATCGTTTAATATCGATAACCTGAAATCGATTCTTGATGGCAGAGACCAAATAATCCTGGATCAAATCAGAAAAATTATTTCTGGAAATGAATTTCGTTTTTCTGAAACAGAAGATCTTGATTTCCTAAGAGCACAAACCCTAAAACAAGCTAAGATTCTCGCCGCCGAAGGAATTGGTTCGTTAGGATACCCAAAGGAATATGGCGGAAAAGGAGACCTGGAAGCATACTTCGCCGCCATGGAGGGACTTAGCTATGGCGACCTTAGCCTGGTGGTCAAATTCGGTGTTCAATTTGGACTTTGGGGAATGAGCGTTTACCAGCTGGGTACCGAAAAACATCACCAAAAATACTTAAGAGACATCGGCACCCTTAAACTTCCGGGGTGCTTCGCTATGACCGAGACAGGACATGGTAGCAATGTGAAAGGGATTGAAACAACTGCAACTTACCGCCATTCCGATCGCAGCTTTATTATTCATACACCAAATGAACAGGCAAGAAAAGAATACATCGGTAATGCTGCACTTCATGGAAAAATGGCCACCGTATTTGCCAAGATCATGGTAGAAGGAAAAGACTACGGTGTTGGCGCATTTGTAGTTGCGCTTCGGGATGATCACGGTAGTACTCTTCCCGGAATTACCATTAAAGACTGCGGAAGAAAACTGGGACTTAATGGCGTTGACAACGGCGTGATTTATTTCAATCAGGTAACCATACCAGCCTCCGAAATGCTGGATCGGTATGCAGGCGTTGATGACCAGGGAAAATTTACCAGTCCGATTGCAAGCGACAACAGAAGGTTTTTCACCATGCTTGGCGCATTGGTCGGAGGAAGAATTGGTATCCCACGTTCGGGATTGGCAGCGACACGAACAGGTCTCACCATTGCCATTCGCTACGGCGATGGTCGCCGGCAGTTCGGCCCGGAAGGTGGTGCAGAGGTGCCTATTTTAAATTACCGAACCCACCAAAAAAGACTAATACCAGCATTGGCATCCACCTATGCACTTCATTTTGCCTTAAAGAACCTTACCCACCGGTACATCCACCGTAAGGAATCAGAAATGCAGGAAATCGAAGCCGTCGCCGCTGGACTAAAAGCGTTAACCACCTGGCATACATCGGAAACCCTTCAAACATGCAGGGAATGTTGCGGCGGAAAAGGTTACTTATGGGAAAACAGAATCGGGCCATTAAAGAACGATTCAGACATCTACTCAACGTTTGAAGGCGATAATACTGTTTTACTTCAGTTGGTAGCCAAATCCAGACTCACCGCCTTTAAACAAGAGTTCAGCAGTATGAACGCCCTTGGTATGCTCGGTTACCTTGCCCAACAGGCAACAGTAGCCATCACTGAAATGAATCCCATAACCACCAGGAATACAGATGAGGAGCATCTGTCCAGCTACGAATTTTACCATGAAGCCTTTACCTTCAGAGAAAAAGACACGCTTACTTCGGCTGCAAAACGGCTTAGAAGGTTGTTGGCGGACGGAATGGACTCCTTTGATGCCTTCAATGTTTGCCAACAGCATATGGTCGATGTTGGTATAGCCTACATCGATAGAATAGTGCTGGAGGAATTCAGGGAAGCAATCAATACCACCCAGGATGAGGCTTGCCGGAATGTTTTGTATGGCCTGCTTAAAATCTTTGCGCTGAGTCGCCTTGAAAAAAATAAAGCCTACTATTTAGAGCAGGGTTATATGGAAGGCATTAAAACAAAAGCAATCAGAAAATTACTCAGTCAACTATGCTGGGACATCCGTAAAGATGCTGTTCCTTTGGTCGATGCTTTTGGAATCCCAGAAGCCTGTATCCACGCGCCAATAGCCAAAAGAGCCTAATCGATCATTACAGATTACGTTTCTTCATTTCTTCCACCGCGTAACTTGCCGCACGGGCAGTGAGCGCCATAAAGGTTAGTGATGGATTCTGATTACCAACAGAAGTCATACACGCACCATCGGTGACAAAAACATTCTTACAATTATGGAACTGATTCCATTCGTTTAACAAAGATGTTTTCGGATCTCTGCCCATTCTAACACCGCCCATTTCGTGAATGTCCAACCCCGGTGCTTGTTTGCTGTCGTGTTGCTGAATGTTTTTACAACCTGCTTTATCAAGCATTTCCGATCCTTGATCCAGGAAATCCTTTAACAACTTCTCATCATTCTCATCATAACCAATGGAAGTGATCAATTGTGGAATTCCCCACTCATCCTGCTGGTCTGGACTTAGCCTGACGTGGTTCTCAAACTTTGGGATGGTCTCTCCCTGCATCATCATGCTTACATACCAGCCTCCCGGCGTAGCAGCTGCTTTTTTAAGTTCCTCACCAATTCCTTCCGATGAACCACCGCCACGTCCGGCACCAAAGGCAACCATATAGCCCCTCAGAAAGTCAGTATCCTGTTTGAAAACATTTCTGAAGGATGGCATGAAAACCTGGGTTGGACGACGACCATAATAATATTGATCTTCAAAGCCATCCATAGTAGCCGAAACTGTCCCACGGTAGTTGTGGAAGGCAACGAACCGACCAAGCAATCCATTATCATTCCCAAAGCCATTGGGAAATCTGGAGGAAGTTGAATTAAGTAAGATGAGGTTGGTGTTCAGGCAAGCAGCATTCACAAAAATAATCCTGGCGTGGTACACGCTAACCTCTTTGGTATGCGCATCCACCACTTGAACACCTGATGCCCTTCCTGATCGCTCATCATAAATAATCGAATGAACAACGGCATCAGTCAACATGGTAAGATTTCCGGTGCGTTTAGCCCACGGAATGGTCGATGAATTGGCGCTGAAGTAACCGCCAAAGGGACAACCGGTTTCACATTTGGTCCTGGCCTGACATTTTCCTCTGCCTTGCGCAAGATGGATCTCTTTTGGTTCTGTCAGATGCGCACACCGACCAATGATAACAGGTCTTTTTTGATTGTAGGCGGAATGAATTTTCTCCTGAATATGCTTTTCAACGCAATTCATTTCCCATGGCGGCAGGGATTCACTGTCGGGAAGTTGCTCCAGTCCATCAAGATTTCCACTGATGCCAACAAACTTTTCAACTTCCGAATACCATGGGGCCAGATCGTTGTAACGAATGGGCCAATCTACCGCGAAACCATCTCTGGCAGGCGCTTCAAATTCGAACCTACTCCAGCGTTGGGTTTGTCGTGCCCACAACAACGATTTTCCTCCAACCTGGTAAGCACGTATCCAATCGAAAGGCTTTTCCTGGACATAAGGATGCTCCTTATCCTTAACAAAAAAATGATCGGTGGAATCATTGAAAGCATAACACCTGCTGACCACCGGATTTTCATCCTTCACCGACTTAGGTAATCTTTTATGCAGTGGAAACTCCCAAGGGTGCATGTTTGTGGTTGGGTAATCCTTCAGATGTTCAACCTGTCGACCACGTTCAATAACCAGTGTTTTTACCCCGGCATCACACAGCACTTTGGCTGCCCATCCGCCACTCATTCCCGAACCCACCACAATTGCGTCAAATTGATTCTCCATGCTAAGTCATTTGGTATCAATTTATCCAAAAGACACTGAAACCAGCAATCCAATGAATTCAAAAAATTCGAGCCAACAGATAAGCAGAGGCATGCAGACAATTAATATCTTGCGCCGATGGAAAATTTTGTTGTTTCAGCCCGTAAATACCGCCCCCTCGGCTTTGAGGAGGTAGTCGGACAGGAACACATTACCACCACCCTTAAAAATGCAATAGATAGCAATAAACTGGCTCAAGCCCTGTTGTTTTGCGGTCCCAGAGGGGTTGGAAAAACAACTTGTGCGCGGATCGTTGCGAGAATGATCAATGGATTTGAGGAGCGCGCAGAGTTGAATTCCCTTAACATTTTTGAACTCGACGCAGCTTCAAACAATTCGGTGGAAGACATTCGCAGCCTGACCGACCAGGTGCGTTTTCCGCCGCAATCCGGAAAATTTAAGGTGTACATCATAGACGAGGTGCACATGCTCTCCAACCAGGCTTTTAATGCATTTTTAAAAACCCTGGAAGAGCCTCCCTCCTACGCCATATTTATCCTGGCCACTACGGAAAAACATAAAGTCATTCCGACAATTTTATCGCGTTGCCAGATTTTTGACTTCAATCGGATTCAAATTTCAGATATGGCCCGTCAGCTCAGAAAAATAGCTGACCGTGAAAAAGTGAAGATCGAGGATGCCGCCCTCCATCTGATTGCACAAAAATCAGACGGCGCTCTTCGTGACGCCCTGTCTATTTTCGATCTGATGGTAACCTTTTCCTCTGGGAAAGAGGTGAAATTCGAAGATGTCCTTCGCAACCTTCACATACTCGATTATGATTATTACTTCAAAATCGTTGAAGGCCTGCTTGGTGAAAACGTCAGCGCTCCCCTGCTGCTATTGGATGATATTTTGAAGAAGGGATTTGATGGCCAAAATTTCATCAATGGACTCAGTGCACACATCAGAAATCTGATGGTGGCCAGAGACGAACGCACAGTGCAACTGATGGAGGTTCCTGATAAAATCAGAAAACAATTTCTCGACCAGGCAGCCGCGTGTGACTATTCTGTTCTCCTCACCTGGCTGAACCTGGCCACACAATGCGATATTCATTACAAAGCCAGTAAAAATCAAAGACTGCTCGTTGAATTGGCGTTGATGAAAATGGCACATGTCCGATCCATCATCAATCCGGAAGAACTTCAAACTTCATCTCCCAAGGATGCAGTAAAAAAAAAAGTAAGCTGATTCCAAGGCCCCCAGAGGATCCCCAGGAAAAAAAGGAAACAGAATCTGAATTCAGCAGTTCCGAACAAGTCACTGAAATCTCAACTGAGATCAATGCTCCAGCCAGTCCACCGCCCTCAATAGTAGATTTTAACGGCGCCCCGCCCATTGCCTCAGCTAAGGTCGCAGGAAATGCACGACCCATCACAGTCGCAAAAACAAGCCTTGACCTCTCCAGCCTGCTTACCGGAAATCCCGATGCACTTAAGCCAGTTATAAAACAGGAAACATCAACCTTACCCACCAAAAATAAGTCCAGGATTACCGCCGACGAGATCAGTAAAGCCTGGCAATCATTTGCAGATTCAAAGAAAAATCAGGCTGCGGAATATCAGTTGCTTCAACGGCCCATTGAAATATCCGGTAAAATCATAAAAGTCACTTTGAACAACTCAGTAGAAGAACCACTGCTGAACAACATGAAATCGGAGTTGCTTGAAATGCTTCGTCAAGAACTAGCCAATTCAGAAATCAACATAGAATACGAAATCAAGCTTCCGGTTGCCGGTAAGGTCGCTTATACCAATAAGGAGAAGCTTCAAAAAATGTCTGAAAAATATCCTGCCGTTCTGGAATTACAAACCAGACTTGGGCTAGATACAGACTTCTGACCCCACATCCATCTAATGGCTTTCCCCGTGGATTTTAAAACAATCCTGCGGGCTTATTTTTATATATTGACCCTTCATCTAACTGTTACCCATGCAAAAGATTTTTACCCTCACGCTTATCATGGTGTGGATGTTTGGCCCCGCAGTGGGACAACCAGCACCCAAGGATCATTTCGGCTTTCAAATTGGCGACGATTACCATCTCGCCAACTACACACAGACAGCTGAGTATTTCAAAAAACTTACCCAATCGAATCGGGTTAAACTGGTGAGCATTGGCGAAACCGAAGAGGGACGGGATCACCCGATGCTGATCATCACCTCTCCTGAAAATCACCGTAAACTGGATCGTCTCCGTGATATTTCCCTAAAGCTCGCCAGAGCAGAGGGCATCGACGAAGTCCAGGCAAAAGCACTCGCAGCGGAAGGCAAGGCTGTAGTATGGATCGATGGAGGCCTGCATGCCACCGAAACCGTTGGTATCCACCAACTGATTGAAACAGCCTACCAACTGGCCACCAGAAATGATCCCGAAACCGTCAACATTCTCGACCAGGTAGTTATTCTGATGGTACATGCCAATCCCGATGGACAAGAGCTGGTTTCAAACTGGTACATGAGAGAGCCTAAACCTGAAAAAAGGAAACTGGATCACCTTCCCAGATTATACCAGAAATACATCGGACACGACAACAACAGGGATTTTTTCATGCTCAACATGAAGGAAACCCAAAATATGGCAAGACAGCTTTTTGTGGACTGGATTCCTCAAATCATGTACAACCACCACCAGGCCGGACCCGCAGGCTCCGTGGTTGCCGGTCCTCCCTACCGCGATCCTTTCAATTATGTTTTTGATCCATTGACCATGACTGGATTGGATGCCATTGGCGCTTCAATGATTAGCAGGCTCAATCTCGAAGGTAAGCCTGGTTACACCAGGTTGGACGGATCAGTTTTTTCAACCTGGTACAACGGCGGATTGAGAACAACAACATACTTCCACAATATGCTCGGATTGCTTACCGAAATTATTGGAAATCCAACCCCAATGGAAGTGCCTTTGGTACCCTCCAGACTGATTCCCAACAACGACACCCCTTTTCCGGTTACACCCCAGAAGTGGTTTTTCAGACAATCCATTGACTATTCTGTTTCACTCAACTATGGTGTTCTTGATTATGCCGCAAGACATCGGGACCAGCTGCTCTTTAACATATGGAAAATGGGCAAAAACTCTATCGAACGTGGAAGTGGTGATCACTGGACTCCATTCCCATCAAAGATAGAAGCGATTCAAACAGCCTTTAAAAGCAAAGCGAAACCACAGGAATCCAATCCAGCCGGTGCAGGTTACGGCGCTACATCCAACATCCCTGTTAAATTGTACGACAGCATCTTTAAGACCCCCGCAAACAGAGATCCCAGAGCATACGTTGTCACAGCGGATCAACAGGATTTTTCTACAGCCATCCGTTTTATCAATGCATTGATCAGAACGGGTATCAGGGTACACAAGGCAACAGCGCCCTTCAGCGTAGGTAATAAAAATTATCCCACCGGTAGCTTCATTGTTAAAACCGATCAGCCTTTTCGTCCACACGTGTTGGATATGTTTGATGCTCAGGACCACCCCAATGATTTTCAATATCCTGGTGGGCCACCGGTAAGACCCTACGATGCAGCTGGTTGGACACTATCCTTTCAGATGGGAATTGAATTCGACAGATATTATGAACCAGTCAATGCCGCTGCTGAAGCCATTCCCTATGGCGAACTCCAACCATTGCGTGGAAAAATCTCTGGTAGTGGCAGCGGTTACGTCATGAGCAGCCAATCGAATGCCTCCTTTACCGCCGTCAATGATCTATTGGATGCAGGGATTACTGTTTACAGGATTAATGGATCTCCAAAAACCGGAATACCTGCCGGGAGCTTTTATGTCGCAGCATCATCAAAGTCTAAGGCAGTCTTACAGCGCAATGCAGAGTTGCATGGACTCCATGCGCAAGGTATTTCCAAAACACCCGCATCAATTGTAAAGGTTCAGAAACCTCGCATTGCATTATTGGACGTTTACGGAGGTTCGATGCCAAGCGGCTGGATTCGTTGGCTAATGGAGCAGTATCATTTCAAAGCCAACGTAGTATATCCGAAAGAAATTGAAAAAGGAGGATTAAAAGAAAAGTATGATGCACTTATCCTGGTGACAGGCATGGTGCCATCGGTTCGAAAAGAAACTGAAAACAATCCATACGCTCGACGAGATCCGAAAGCAGAGGAAATCCCTGCTGAATGGCACAACAATTTGGGCTCGATTACAGCAGAAAAATCAGTTCCGGAGCTCAGAAAGTTTATAGAAGCAGGTGGAAGAATTGTGACCATTGGCACAAGTGCGAATCTGGCATACCAGCTTGGCTTACCCGTAAAAAATGCCCTTACTGAAATTGGACCCAATGGCACAGAGCGAAATCTTCCTGGGGAAAAGTACTATGTACCCGGAAGCATCCTTCAAGTACGGGTCGATAGCACCCAACAGTCCACCTGGGGCATGAAATCCAAGACGGATGTCTATTTTGAGAACAGTCCCGTTTTCAAAGTAAGCCCGGAAGCCATCGCACAGGGTAGGATCAAACCTTTAGCTTGGTTTGCAGACGACACGATGCCGCTTCGAAGTGGGTGGGCTTGGGGTCAAAATTATTTGAAAGGTGGCGTGGTGGCTTTCGAAGCATCGGTTGGTAAAGGCAAGCTGCTCACCTTTGGTCCGGAAATTACTTTCAGAGGACAGGCACACGGAACCTTCAGGATGTTGTTTAACCAATTGATTGAGACGGGGCCTAACCAAAAGCTAACCCTGAAATGAGGAAAGCAATAAAAAGAGGCGGGCCCCGAATGGGGCCCGCCTTAAATAAAAACTAACCCCAAAACTTTAACGGAGGAATAGCAATTCGCGGTATTTCACCAACGGCCAGTCCTCGTTATCGACCAGCAACTCCAGTTTATCAACAGAGTCGCGGATCAAATCGAAGTACTTTTCTTTAACATCGTCGCAATAAGCAATAGCCTTTTTGTGGGTATCACCAAGCTTGTTTATTCGTTTGCGTTCCTCGATCATATCACGCACACCATTTTTAATGTTCTCGATGTGACGGGATATTTCTTCGATGGTTTTCACAACTGCAGCATTATCGATTCCAAGTCCTTTTAAGCCATTGGCATTGGCAATAAGCTTGGTCTGATACGCTATCGCGGTTGGAACAATGTGGTTAAGCGCCAGGTCACCCATAACGCGGGAATCGATCTGAACCTTTTTAATGTACGCTTCCAGTCTGATTTCATTCCGCGCCTCCACTTCCTTGTGGGAAAGCACACCGTGCTTTTCAAACAAAGCGAGTGACTTTTTGGAAGTATAAGCATCCAGCGCACGTGGCGTATTCTTGATGTTGTTCAGTCCACGCTTTTCAGCTTCCTTGACCCACTCATCGCTGTAGCCATCACCACCAAAAATCACATTTTTAGCCTCAGTGATGTAACGGCGCAGAACTTTCACGATGGCCAAACGCTTTTCCTCTCCTTTTTCAATGTCCTTAGACACCTCATTATAGAAAAGCTCGAGCTGATCGGCCACAATAAGGTTGAGGGCCGTCATTGCGGTTGCACAATTGTCGCTTGAACCAACAGCCCGGAACTCAAATTTATTTCCAGTGAAGGCAAACGGTGAGGTACGGTTGCGGTCTGTGGCGTCCAAAATGATTTCAGGAATCTGATCAATTCCTAATTTCATATACATGTTGTCGCCTTTCTCAATTTTTACATTACCACTTTTTTCAACCTCATTGAGTACATTCTGCATTTGAGAGCCGATGAATACGGACATGATTGCCGGAGGAGCTTCGTTGGCACCAAGACGGTAATCGTTGTTGTATGTCGCAATGCTGGCACGCAGCAAGTCGGCATGCTCGTGAACAGCTTTGATCGTGGTGACAAAGAAAGTCAGGAAAATGAGGTTATCGCGGGCGCTGCTGCTGGGCGCGTAAAGGTTCACACCAGTGTCGGTGATAAGCGACCAGTTGTTGTGTTTACCTGAACCATTAAGTCCGGCAAAAGGCTTTTCAGTAAAAATGATCTTAAGCTTGTGTCTTGAAGCAACTCTACCCATGACATCAATCAACAACTGATTGTGGTCATTGGCCACGTTAACCTCCTCGAATAGAGGGGCAACTTCAAACTGACTGGGAGCAACTTCGTTGTGACGGGTCCTAACAGGGATTCCAAGCTTCCAGCATTCGATTTCGAAGTCTTTCATGAAATCGTACACTCTTGAAGGAATGGAGCCGAAGTAATGGTCTTCCATCTGTTGACCGCGCGCAGGTGCGTGACCGAAAACAGTTCTACCTGCCATCACCAGGTCTGGTCTTGCGTTGAACAAACCTTCGTCCACAACAAAATACTCTTGCTCTGAACCAAGGGATGCAGTGCAATGCTGAATATCCTTATCAAAGAACTGAGCCACCTTGGTGGCGGCCTGATCAACCGCCTTAAGCGCCTTTAACAATGGTGACTTGGTATCGAGGGTTTCACCTGTGTATGAAACGAAAACGGTAGGAATGCAAAGTGTCTTACCGTATAAGAACATTGGTGAAGTGGGGTCCCAGGCCGTATAGCCGCGCGCTTCGAAGGTGCTTCGGATACCACCGCTGGGGAAGGAGGATGCGTCGGGTTCCTGCTGAACGAGTTCACTGCCCTTAAATTTTTCAATACCGGCAAGGGCATCAAAGAAAGAATCGTGCTTTTCAGCCGTTCCGCCAGTCATAGGCTGGAACCAGTGGGTGAAATGGGTCGCACCCTTGCTCATTGCCCAGATTTTTGCAGCTGCCGCGACAGCATCTGCCGTAGAATGGTCAATTTTTTCATGGTTCTTGATGGCGTTGGCCACCTGCTTGTAAATCGGGGCAGATAGGTTAGCCTTCATTTGTTCCGGACCGAAGACATTCTCTCCGAAAAAACGGGAAATGTTAACGTCCGGGAGCTCAACAGGGACCGGCTGATGGTCGTTGAGCCGTTTTAGTGCATCGAATCTTAAATGGGCCATAGTGGTTGTTTTTATTGCCGCAAAAGTATGGCTTTTAGCCCTACCCAGACCATTTTTTAACCCATTAATTCAAGGAATTGATATTTTTTTACAGTTCAAGGGTATTTTTTGACCTTGATTTTAAAAAAATAACTCGTTAAGAGGGATTTATTTAAATTTTTAAAGGATTTAAGAAGAGCCAGCTTCAACCCGATTACAATTAGAATTTCAAAGGGTCTAAAGATCAGACTATTAAAACAGGCAAAAACCCAATCAAAAACCACTTCATTGGGCAAGGGGCATAAAAAAACACCGCCCATCCAAGGCGGTGTTTAGTGAAATAAAGAAATGGTCACAACTGAGGAAATCCATGAACTACCGCATGAGCAATGATGTAAAGATCTCCGCTTAAATTGTTCACCGTTACACTGTACGATTGTCCGGTTAATCCTCCTGCTTTATACGGATACTTACCTGGAGCAATCGTAAAATCGCCAGCTTGCGAACCATTTTGAATTTTTGGGAAAAATTCAGCTCCAGCATAAAGATGAATTTCCCTCAAAGCGTAGGGCAAACCGGTGGAGGAATTCGTTCCACTCAATTGATAAGTGAATGTGGCGGTGGATCCATTGTATGCAACCAAAAGATAACCAACCTGGATTCCTTTAGAAAGGTCACACAAACCTGCTCCTGCGTAAATCGGAAATTTATAAGATCCTGCAGGATACGGTCCATTGGTCCAGCCCCAACGATTCGGGTTTTCTAAAAAATCACTGAAATTTTGGAAACAGCCCGACTGATCCCCATCAAAGGCAAAAGCCGTCTCGGTGGATGCTGGATTTGGAGGCGTATTTAAATCGCATGTAATAAAAATCATATTGTACATCGCCCAGCTGCCCCTTTGTACCAACCTGAGTCCATCACCCCAACCGGATTCATACTGGTAACCACCCAGGCTGCTTAATTTCCTGAGCGATGCATGCGCCGCTACGAAGTAATCCTCTGTTTTGGTATTGGGGCAAACAAACCCTAAATCAGAAAATGAAACCAGAAGCGTATAAGTAGTCTGACCAGCCATCGGACCAGATTTAAGCGGAAACTGACCAGGTTGTGGATTCCCTGACTTATTTACCGGCAAATCTGTTAAGGTGGCGCCCACATAAAAATGTGTTTCCACCAATTCCCATCCATTAGTTGTTTGAAAGGTGATTTTGAGTGCATCGTCTACAAAATCGTTGTTGGTGTCGACATCGTCATAGGTGACAGTACCTGCATTGATGTTTTGGCCTGCATATAAAACCTGATAATTAAGGGTACCAGAAGACGAACCAATGGCCACTCTTGATGCAGGGTTAAAGGATGGCTCTGGATCCTCAACAATTAGTTGTGGCGATTCACATGAAAGAATTGAAATTAATGTTAGCGCAGGCAAACCAAATGACTGCCACCAACAAGGCTTTTTTGATAAAAACATTGTTTTATTATTTAAGTGAAACAAAATCAGGAGTCACCACGGTACGGACTCCTAAGACATTATGAGTTGTGCACACTCAAAATTATCCTGCTGTAAAAACTAGGATAATGTTTCATGTCAGGTACCTTGAATCATTTAGAGTGATGAAATGTGATATAAAAGCAACACACTCGTAACCAGCGTTTCAAACTAAAATTTTTGAAATCAAAAAAGTTGATGAAGATGATGGTGGGCTTATAGCGCCCAAAATGATCCTGCCAGAAATAGGCAGCACCAATGCTTTAAATCACGTAAACATTAATTTGTGAAAAGGGTCATGACCATACCGCCTTTATCACATCGAGAAAAAAAATTACTGATCAGTTAGAGAAATTACTGAAACCTGCCAGGCTCAAATGCACTGATTTCAATGGATGGCTTAACACCATCAACCAGCTCAGAAACAAGTTTTCCGGTTGCAGGAGCCAGACTTAAACCCATCATCGAATGACCGGAAGCCACCACCAGGTTAGAATATTTTGAACTTCGTCCAATGTAGGGTAATCCGTCCGGTGAACATGGACGTAAGCCATGCCAAACTTCTTCTTGTGGAGGAACAGCTACCGTCATTTCAGGATAATATTTCGGAATACTTTCCACTATGCCACGAACCCTGTTCATATTAATACTATGGTCTACACCAATAATTTCCATCGTACCGCCAAATCTTAGGGTATTACCCATGGGCGTAACAGCCACCCTTGCCTCCAGAAAAATGGATGGAACCTTAACGTTTCGCTCCACATCCATTAAAGTGAAGCTGTACCCCTTACCAGCCTGCATGGGCAGGTTCAAATCAAGTTTTCGCGCCAAAATACCTGACCAACTTCCCGCAGCCAACACGATCTCATCAGCCTCATACTTCTCCCCGCCTGCCACGACCGCCGATACCTTTCCTCCCTTCGTTTCAATCGACGAGATCGCAGTCGATTCCAAAAGGGTCGCACCACCTCCCCGCAGCAACCGAATTAAATTTTCAACCAATTCCCGTGGCGTCAGGTGAGCGTCTCCAGGAAAAAAAACACCCCCCAATACGTCTACACGTACATCAGGTTCCAATGCTTGTACCTGCTCCTGATTTAAAACCTTAGCTTCAATTCCCAGTCGATTCGCCATTTCAGCGGTCTCCTCCTCCTCATGTCCGATGGCCGCACTTTTATACAACATAAGCAGACCGCGCTCATGATAACCAAACCTAATTGGCAACTCCTTATTCCAGTCCTGATATAATTTTTTACCCAACAAGCTTAGCTCCTTCAATGCCGGCGCAGAGCGCTTGACATGTTGCTCATTGGCATGCCTGATAAACTGCCAACCCCACTTCGCTAAATCAAGACTTAATCGTGGACGAACAAAAAAAGGACTGCGGGAATTAAACATCCATCGAATTCCTTTTGCCACCATACCCGGTGACGCCAGCGGAATGAAATGGCTGGGGACAATCATCCCGGCATTCCCGAATGAACATCCATCGGTTAACCGTGCCTGATCTATTATAGTAACCTTATGCCCGGAACGCTGTAAATAATAGGCACTGCTCAACCCGATAATTCCACCACCGATAATGAGTATGTTTTTCGACATCCTATTCCAATCAGATCACTTGAAATCCATGGGCATACGGGTCATCCTCCGTATCGATGGTGATGGTATTGAGTCCGTACACTTTTGCCCAACCTTCGACACTGGGTATTATCGCAGGTTTTCCATTCAATTCAGTCACCTCTTCTATCCTACCAATAAACTTTGAACCAATTATGCTCTCATGAACAAAATCCTGCCCTGGTTTGAGTAAGCCTTTCGCATACCATTGGGCCAGCCTGGCTGAAGTACCCGTTCCACAAGGAGAGCGGTCTATGGCTTTGTCACCATAGAACACTGCATTCCTAGCGGAAGCCGTTGGATCAATGGTTTTTCCGGTCCACAAAATGTGGGAACAACTGTTGATGGTTGGATTTTCCGGGTGGACAAAACTGTATTTCGCATTGATGTTTTCACGCAAAGCACGTGACCACCCAATCAATTGACTGGCCGTGAAATGTTCAAGACCAGGAAAATTTTTCTGGACATCGACGATGGCATAAAAATTACCACCATAAGAAACATCAAGGGTCAGATTACCCAAATCAGGACACTCAGCAGTAATTCCCTCAGCAGCAAGATAGGCTTTCACGTTCCTGATCTTCACTGACTTCACCTTCTTTCCCTCTTGCTTATACTCAATACGGACCAATCCAGCCGGCACCTCCAAATTGAGGACCCCTGGAGTTTTTGGTGTAACAAGTCCGTGCTCAATCGCGATGGTTACTGTACCAATAGTACCATGTCCACACATCGGTAAACATCCACTGGTTTCAATAAACAGCACCCCAACATCATTGGCGGGATCGGTAGGTGGATACAGGATACTACCACTCATCATGTCATGTCCGCGTGGCTCAAACATCAGTCCCTTTCGAATCCAGTCAAACTCCTTTAAAAAATGCTGACGCTTCTCACTCATGTTTCGACCCACAAGATTTGGCCCGCCTCCGGCAACTACCCTGACGGGGTTGCCGCAAGTGTGTGCATCGATACAAAAAAATGTCTTATTCATTTCAACGTTTCCATTGGTTGTTGAACAATCTCCAAATTCCCAGCGGATTATCCGTTTTCAACTCCTCTGGCAATAGTTGTTCAGGAAAATTTTGAAAGCTGAGCGGGCGAACAAAACGTTTGACAGCATCAATTCCTACTGAGGAAAATCGTGCATCGGTTGTGGCTGGGAATGGGCCACCGTGATGCATCGAGGGACATACCTCAACCCCTGTAGGCACACCATTGATTATGACCCTACCAGCTTTTTCACTCACGGTTTGAAGCAGTGAACCAAATTGACCCCAATCAGACTGCTCGGCAATAATTGAAGTGGTCAACTGACCAGCCACAGATCCAGCAATCATTTCTAATTCATCTTGATTGGCAGCCTGAACCAGCAATGAATATGGACCAAAGACTTCGTCCAATAAAAGAGGATTTTCCAAAAAATCCTTACCACCAACTGTAGCCAACGTAGGAATTCCGTGACCAGCATCAGCATCTCCATTGCCCTGACCCAGCAGCGTAACACCTTTTTGACTCAGTGCCTCCGTTCTTTTTTTGGAATAATTTTCAGCGATACCCTTATGTAACATTGGTGCTGAAGCGGTCTTTCCTATGGCTGTTGCTAGTTGCGCTGAAAAAAGATCCAACTCCTGACTTTTTATTGCGATCAAGAGACCAGGATTGGTACAAAACTGACCAACACTCAAAGTCACAGAAGCGGCATACTGTCCTGCAATTTGCTCTGACCTGGACTTTAAAGCGCCTGGTAACAAATAAACAGGATTGATACTTCCCATTTCAGAAAACACTGGAATTGGCTCTTTACGTTGCTGGGCGTAATCGTACAAAGCCTTACCTCCGCTAAAAGATCCTGTGAAGCCGACTGCCTTCGTGTGGGGATGTTGAACCAACATTCGTCCAACATCAAATCCTGGTGACTGTATGTGTAAAAAAGTGTCAGATGGTAGACCCAGCTGTGCTAAAGCCGCGCTAAACACATCAGCCACTGCGTTAGAGGTTTCAGGGTGGGCCGGGTGCCCCTTCAGTACTACTGTGCACCCAGCGGCCAATGCTGAGGCCGTATCGACGCCAGCTGTGGAGTATGCAAATGGGAAATTCGATGCTCCAAATACCACCACCGGCCCCAGAGGGACCATCATTTTTCTTATGTCTGGCTTTGGCACAGGCTGTCGATCGGGTAGCGCCGTATCAATTCGTGCCTCTACCCAAGAGCCTTCAACCAACATATCGGCGAATTGCCTCAGTTGATTACAGGTTCGTGCAACCTCACCGGCCAACCTTGGCTCAGGTAAATTGGTTTCCCGCATCGCCACGGGCAACAGCTTCGCTGCAGATCCCTCGATACCCGCAGCAATCGCCCTCAACAACTCAGCTCTTTTCTTTCCAGGAACATTTTTGAAAATCAAAAAAGCGTTCCTGGATCTGTTTAGAATTTCATCAACATCATTTTGGGAAACCATGCTTTATCAGATTATCTGGAGTATAACAGCCGAAATAACATCAAAACTTTAAGGACAGGTAATCCGGAAGCGTGGGGCGTGAAGCGATACCCGTTCTGATGATTTTCAAAATTCGTTCACGTTCTTCACCGATGAGCGGCAACCGGGGAGGTCGAACCATTTCCGATCCTAAACCAGCTTCAGCCTCCGCCAACTTAATGTATTGTACAAGCTTGGGATGGATGTCCAGCTCGAGCAAAGGCAAAAACCATCTAAAGATATTTCTAGCCTCATTAATTTTTCCTGCTTTGGTAAGTCGGTATACAGCAACAGTTTCTCTTGGAAACGCACAAACCAATCCTGCAACCCAACCTACTGCGCCCATGACCAATTCTTCCATGGCAAGGGTATCTACACCACATAAAATTTTGAATCGGTCACCAAAACGATTGATGAGGCGGGTTACGTTGGTCACATCTCTGGTAGATTCTTTAATGGCCTGAATGTTGGCGTAAGTGCTTAACTCAGCAAACATGTCCAGCGTTACATCAATTTTATAGTCGACCGGATTGTTGTAAATCATTATGGGTAGCGTGGTTGAATCGGCTACTGCTTTGAAATATTCGACCGTTTCGCGGTCGTCGGCTTTGTACCGCATCGGTGGAAGCAACATCAAACCTTTGGCACCACACTTTTTGGCTTCAGCGGCCAGTCTGACTGCATCCCTGGTGCTGCCTTCAGCAATATTCATAACCACCGGGACCTTTCCACCAACCTTACCAACAGCAAATTTGACCAGATCAAATTTCTCTTCAGCGGTAAGTACACTGGCCTCACCCAGTGATCCACCGAGGATAATTCCATCTACCCCCGCATCCAGCTGGGCCTGTAAATTTTTTGAAAAAAGATCGAAGTCAAGGGAATCGTTGGCCTTGAACTTTGTGGTTAGTGCGGGCATTACCCCTTTCCATTCCATAGACATAGCACTATTGGTTGGTTAATGAATATTAAAATGTTTAGCCCAATCCCCGCTTTGGTTACTGGGCAACAGGCTTCAAATATAAACTTTGCGACAGGATGAAGGATTGAATTTTATCCCTCATTTCAAGGTGAGCTCCCGGATGATGTTTGAGGCACCACCCAACTTGTCGATGCACCATAATACGTAGCGAATGTCTACACAAATGGTACGGTTGAGATCCTTATCAAAGGCTATTTTATGACTGAGTGCCTCATAATTACCATCGAAGGCAAGGCCGATTAACTCACCTTTACCGTTGAGTACTGGCGAACCCGAATTACCCCCGGTTATATCATTGGTCGTAATAAAGCCAACGACCAGATCCCCTCTTTTTGGATCGACATAAGGACCAAAGTCTTTTCGCCGAGCAGCTTCAACCAAATTGGCGGGTAAATCAAACTCATAGTCACCAGGCTTGTACTTTTCAATCACACCTTTCATAGAGCAGATGTAATCATAAAATACACCATCCCTGGGGCGATAGGATTTTACTGCACCGTAACTCATCCGCATGGTGAAGTTGGCGTCAGGATAAATTTCGCGACCCTTATTCATTTCCAATGTTCCTTTAACATACAACCTGGATAAGTCATTGTTCTTAACAGTGAATGCAGCTGATCTGGACTGGAAACGAGCATAGTTCCGCATGAAGGTGGCTGAATAGCTGTAGGCAGGGTCAGACCGCAATGTGGTAGAGTCAGGCGCATTAACAAATGCAGTCCATTTTTCATTATCCAGCAGAAAGGTTCCTGAAAAAATGCTTGAGGCGTATTTGTTAAATGTTGTGGCGTCTTGCAGATCTCCGAATTTAGATTGCAGAGAGGAAAAAAATCCATCAGGATGTTGTGATGCTTCAATATCATGAAAAAACATTCGACAAGTGGCGGCAAGTATATTTCTGTCAGACTCAATATTTTCAGATTCAAGGAATGTCTTTCTGGAATTCGAAATTGACTGAACAACCTTTTTAATTTCCTCCTGGTTCAACGGCTTACGGGTCAGGGCGCGTTCAAGACCCTGAAGTGAGATCGCAAAAGAGGCCAATGGAGATCCAAAAATACCCTCATTCATATAGACACGATGGCGCGCATAGGGGCGCCATTCATCATAGGCTTCTTCAAACTTTTCAAACAATCGATCATATTCAGGCTTTCCTGCCGACCAGTTTTTAAAAGCCTGTTCTGTGTTGCGCTTTTGTCCGTAAACATCATACTTGAGCAACTGCTTACGCTCTCCATCAAAAAACTTCCAGTAGTTGGCAATGCTGGCGTAGTTGGAAGCAAGCTTCAGTCTGATGGCATCACTCTTTTTCATTTCCTCAAACATCAACTTTAACCGAACATCTCTGAGACCAACAATGGCCGGATTTTCAATATCGGTTTTCAGGCGGACTCCAAAAGAAGTTTCATAGCGGTTTGTGCCTCCGGGATATCCGAAAATCATGGAGAAGTCACCATCGTTCACGCCCTTCATGGAGACATTCAAATAGCGACGTGGCACCATCGGCACGTTGTCGCTTGCATAGGCTGCTGGTTTACCATCCTTGGCTGCGTAAACCCTGAACACGGAAAAATCACCTGTATGTCGCGGCCACTCCCAATTGTCGGTGTCGCCACCAAATTTACCGATGCTTTCAGGCGGTGTACCCACCAAACGCACATCCGTAAATCTTTCGTAAAGGAAATTGAGATACTGGTTATTCCTAAAAAATGGAATAACCCGAGATTCCAGGTTGGTACCCTGAGTGGATCTTTTTACAACTTCAGCGGTCAATGCTTGAAGTTTTGCCGCTCTTGCCTGACCTTCCAGACCCTGCAATCCATTTTCAATTTCAGCTGTTACATCAACGATTCCTTTTAAAAACTGTACGTAGACACCTTTTGAGGGAATCTCTTCCGTTAATGACTTAGCCCAAAAACCATCCCTCAGATAATTTTTTTCAACCGTGCTCGCGTCAGCGATTGCATCATAGCCACAATGGTGATTGGTGAACAATAAACCACTCGCACTGACCAACTCTCCTGTACAGCCCCCATTAAAGATTACTATGGCATCACGAATGGATGGCTGATTAATGCTGTAGAGCTGCTCCTTACTTAGCTTCAGACCTTTTCTGACCATGTCTTTGTAGGTGGCATCACCTAGGAAATGCATTAACCACATTCCCTCGTCGGCACGTGCGGTTAAAAAACCAAGAAAAAGAAAAAGGATCTGTAGAGCGCTCTTCATAGTTAAAGCAATTATTTATTGATTGGGAATGGATTCAGAAAAACGCAGACTATAATTTATCCCTGCTCTGCTCCGCGCTTACCTTTTTTCCTGAAGACCTTCTTAAGGAATGTGAACACATTCTTTTTATCGCTACTACGGCTCGCCCATTTACAGGCACGCTTATACCTGCGTTCAGGCCTGGAATAGCGGTACTTAAAAAAAGATTTTCGGTTGGATTGATAATTGGACTTGGTGGAAAGCTGACCAATCGCTTCCATGGGCGTTGATGCAACAAGTGCAACAGAGAATGCGGTAAGCAGAAATATTTTACGAAGGCCCATACTGCTAAATTAAGCTTTTTGCGTGAAGATTTGTACAGGAAAGGTGTTTTTAAGGCAACGGAGTCTTCAGGGACATCGCATGATTTAGTAAATTTGGAAAAACGAACCAATGAAAGCCTTAACCAGTTTATTCCTTATTGCCGTCTGCCTATCGATTTCATTCGTGCAGGCACAATCGAGTCTTGAGAAAATCAGGATCGAAAGACATAAATCAATCCCCATGCGGGACGGCATCAAACTTTATGGTGATGTGTATTTACCAGTTGCACCGGGTAAATATCCGACCCTGGTAACCCGAACACCTTACGGAGTTCAGCGCGATGGTATGCATACCTCTCCAATGCGCTATGCTCAGAACGGCTATGCTGTCGTGGTTATTGATGCCAGGGGCCGATATGAAAGCGAAGGTGAATGGGAGCCCTTTCGTGACGAAGCAAAAGATGGCTATGACATAATTGAATGGGCAGCGGTACAATCATTTTCAAACGGCAAAATCGGAACCTATGGCGGAAGCTATGGCGGACACAATCAATGGAGAACCATGGGAGAAAATCCACCGCACCTGGTAGCCTGCTTCCCATCGCTTGCCTCTACCAACATCTTTGCCAACTGGCTTACCATGGGTGGAGCCTTTAGACTAAGTTTTAATTATGGATGGGGCGTGGTTCGTATGCCCGATCGAATCATGCTTCCACAGTATTGGCATACCGAGTCCTATGCACCAGAGGAACTTAAGTATGAAAACATCCTAAAACATTTACCCCTGGGAACCGGTGACTTGCAAAGTGCAGGTTACAGCGTCTCACATTACCGAGATTGGCTCAGCCATGAAACCTACGACGCCTATTGGAAAGCCATCAGCGATGAAGAAAACTTCAGTAAAATGAATGTACCGGTTTATACACTCGGTGGTTGGTTTGATATTTTCTTAACCGGAACCATCAACGGATATGTAGGCATGAAAAATAAAGCAGCAACCGAGAACGCCCGGAAGGGTACTCGAATGATCATCGGACCATGGGGCCATGGCGCATCCCGTTCCTTTGGTGATATTGATTTCACCCAAGACGCTATGATTTCACAATTTGAAACAGAGTTGCAATATTTTGATTTTCATCTGAAGGGTATTCAAAACGGAATGGACAAAGAAGATCCTGTGAGGATTTTTTATATGGGCACCAACCGTTGGAGAAGTGAAAAAGACTGGCCCATTCCCGGCACGCAGTATCAACCCCTCTATTTAGACGGTGGCACAAAAGCGAATTCCCTCACCGGAGACGGTAAACTTTCATTCAATAAACCATCCACAATCGCTCAAAACAACTACCGCTATAATCCTGAAGATCCAGTCATGACCCTGGGTGGCAACAACTGCTGTGGTACTCCCACATTGGCAGGCCCTAAAGATCAAAGACCAATTGAACAGCGAAGTGATGTGCTGGTCTACACCACCGAAGTGCTCCAGAAACCAATTACCGTTGCAGGCAACATTAAAATGAAACTATACGCTGCAACCGATGGACCCGATACCGACTGGATGATCAAATTGAATGACGTACTACCCGATGGTACATCCTACCCGATCTCAGAAGGAATATTAAGAGCCAGGTTCCGCGAGGGATTGGATAAAATCAAACTATTGAAACCTGGAGAAGTTTATGAATACGAAATAGAGATGACTGCCACTGCAAATGTTTTTAAGGCTGGTCACCGAATCAGGGTAGACATCACTTCAAGTAATTTCCCACAGTTCGATAGAAATCTGAATACAGGCGAACCACTCGCCACAGCAACCAAAATTCGTGTTGCCAATCAGACCGTATTTCACGGAGGCAATCGCCCTAGTGCAATCCTATTACCATTGGTTGCTCCGCTTGACTAATGTGGAAGTGCTGAAAATAAAAAAAGGGGTCAAGATGACCCCTTTTTTATTGATGTACTTAATGATTATGCTCCAGGGCTGAAGGTCATTTCATGCTTACCCTTCAATGACATCATTCTAGACCCTTTGTCATAGATGGTTTTGTCCCAGGAAAAAGAAATGGTCAATCCAGCCTTGGTAGCTGAAACAACCTCTATAGAAAGACCGGTATTGGTGGTAATTATTTTTCCATCGGTGCCACTAAAAGACCATGATCCGGAATTACCCCAAATATCTCCGCCATTGACTGCGGTGTATCCACCCTTTGAGAAGGTTAACTGTAAACCTGAATACAAGTTGCTGGCAACACCATCGACCTTAACGTTTGAAAGTTTCCAGGGTGCCGAGATCAGTGCAGCCTCCGTTACCTGGTTAGGGGTCAACTCTTCCTCGCAGCTGGTTGCAACAAATAATAATGCGATAAACAGGAAGAAATACGGTTTGAATTTCATCATGACTTAGTGATTTGGAAAAGCAATTTATACTTTAAGAAGATTATTTTTTAGTAACGTCAAAAATAAAGTTAACTCAACTAAAATACTAAAAAGTGGCAATTTTAGGGCGGAAATTCATTTGTAATACCCTGAAGCGCAGGAACATTTCCTCAGAATACCATTTTTCACTCCTGGTCCTTCCAACAACCGATTTATGGGAAGGGCGCCCGTAAGCATAGTTTTTCATGTCCTCTACGCTTTGCCAAATGGAAAAAGTAGCTTGTTTGAGAAAAGGCACCTCCCCTATTCCAGCTGAATAGATAAAACCCGGATTACGCTCAAAGCCATCTGCCGCCGATGGTACGGCAGACCAAAAACTCTTCAACCTGGAAAATCGAATGGTAGCCCGCGTTAACACGCCAACACATTCAGAAACGGCAAGCTCATTGGTCTCACCCAAAAACTTTCGCCCATCCCATGTACCATGCCCCGCTACCGGCTCAAGCAAAAAAACATCATGTTCCATACAAAACAGTCTGAACCATTGATTGATCAACCATCCAAGCTTTTTACCAACCACCTTGAATCCTTCCTCGCCAGCACGCACCGCACTTCCGTTTTCGTTTTTTTTCTGAATTTCATTTGAGGATGTATTCCAGAAAACCATCACTGCCCACTGATGAAAATCAGGCCGGATATCGAATGTTCCATTTCTTCCCGATCCCAGGAGTTTATAAAAGGAAATCTTTTGATTCAGAAATAATGGAAAATGAAAAATCGCCATAGACAGAAACCCGAAAGGAATAGCCCATGGATGGTAGCGGCTAATGACCAGTAAAGCACGACTTGATGTGGCGTGCAAATCAGCCATTGGTTGGTCTGCCGTAGCGTTCGAACAATACTACATTCATTAGAATGAGCAGCATGCCGTATACCGTATCCTCTACAGGAATTGTATAAATGCGCAGGCTTAGATTTTCCAAATCATTATAGTTGACCACCGGAATGGCTGTAAGAAGCCCGTTGACCATCAAAAAAGGAATCAGGATGATCATGTAGGAAACCAAAAAATAATCAGAACGAAAATCTTTAAACCACTGAGGAACAATAAACATTATAGCAAGGAAGGAAGCACAAAAAAGCATGGTCCAGCTGGTATACATTCGGCCGGTATTGATCAGGCCTATCATTAAGAAAAGGACCGCCATCCCTTTAAGGATGCCCCTTGCTTTTTCATTAAAATTTAAACGTGGGAAATAAATTTTGATGCACACATAGATAAAGAGACAGCAAAATGGCACCACCAAAAAAAACAATGCCTCTTCAATTGGAAGGTTCGCCAGTTTGATTCCGGTGATTCTCTCAGGGCTAAAACTCCAGACACCCGCTTTAGTAAAATAAATGTCCCAGATGATAAAAAATAGAGCAGGCAGAATACCTGAAAGTAAAACACGCTTCCAGTAGCTTACAAAATTCACTTTTTGGTCAAAGCTTAATGCCACAGGCCCCAGGAGGGATCCGGCCAGGATAATAAAGTAGGTATACTGGGTTTTCAAGACCAAATCAGATCAACGGTGATTTTTCTCATCACGCACTTTGTCCCAATATTTTTTTGCAACCAGCAACATACCAAAACTCTCCCCGTGCTCCTTTTCCAGATGCTTATGGTGCATTTTATGCGCCCAACGGATGGCGCGGACATAGGTGTTGTTACTCCTTGTAAAAAGACGAAAACGTTGGTGGATAATTATTTCGTGCACCAAAAAGTATGCAAAACCATACATGGCTATACCTGCACCAACCGCCACCACCCACCAAATTTCATTTTGCATACCCAACATGATACAAAGCCAGGAAGGGATGGCGAAAATCAAAAAGAAAGCATCGTTCTTCTCAAAAAAACCAGGGCCCTTTTTATGATGGTCTTCATGCAGATACCAAAGGAATCCATGCATAACGTACCGATGCGTTAACCAGGTGATCCCTTCCATAAGAAAAAACACAAAAAGGGTAAGGGAAACAAATGAGATGAGGCTCATAAAATCTATGACTTTAAAACGATGATGCGAATCAAAACAAAAAATAAAATCAGTAGAAAATAAAGTCGGGCAGGGAATTTATTACCCTTATCAAAGCCAAGCAGCCGGTAAAAGGCAATGAGTACGTAACTCACTATAAACCAACTTTGATAATTGCTTGCAGGGATTGATCCACCATTAAGCCACTCCCAATAACCAAGCATCACTGCCACAGGTTCCATTAACCAATCCAGAAGGACGGCAAGGGTTGCCCCCAATAAGACCACCAGGGAAGTGCGCGACAATAATTTGACCTTCATGGTTCCACCCTCGAAAACACGGACCAACCATTCCGCAGCAGCACCACTGCTGTACATTACAATAAACCAGTTGATACCAATGAGGACCGGGACACCTGCTATTTTTAATCCAAGCACTCTGCTGTAGTGATACTGCCCGAAAAGCACTCCGGTGTTCACACCAATCCATTCGGCAATCCAACCGATGGAAAAAGAAAGAAAAAGAAATTGGTAAAACTCAGACTCCCGGGATCGTCGACTCCAAACAATCAGGAAAAAAGTCAATAACAAGTTGTAGGGCGTAAGCGACGTAACAAACCCCAAGTCCAGAATGATGCCAACAAGACCCACCAAATGAAAAAAGGCAGCTACATAAACGGCCCATAAATCCCTTTTTTCTGACTCCCATGAAAACAAACCAGAGGCCATCATACGGACAAATCTTTTGAGACCAATTCTGAAACTATGCTTGCGCTCTTCAAACACAGTGGAATACCCCCACCGGGATGAACACTTCCACCACAAAAATATAACCCAGTCAATCGCCGACTAAAATTTTTATGCCGTAAAAAAGCGCTGAACGGTGAATTGGAACTGGTTCCATACAATGACCCCATATGCGAAGAGGTGCGCTGCTGAATGAGATGGGGGTCTAAGGTTTCCTCTGTTTCGATGAGTGATCCAATATCCCTGCCAAGCATTCGGCTGAGCTTTGAAACCACCGTTTCCCTAAGGGCCAATTTAACATCTTGCCAGGACTGACCTGTATGGGCCGGAGCATTAATCATCACAAACCAATTTTCTTTGCCTTTGGGCGACAACCCCTGCTCCATTTTAGAAGTGATGTTTACATATACGGTTGGATCATCCGATATTTTTCCAGTTCTGAAAATTCCTTCAAATTCTTTCAGATAATCCCGACTAAAAAAGATGTTGTGAAGATCAAGCTCCGGAAACTCGGTGCCCATTCCCCAATAAAAAATCACTGCGCTACTACTACGCTCCTGCTGTAGAACCTTCTGAGCACGGTGATTTTCTCCCAATAAAAACTTGTAGGTGTAGTAGACATCCATATTGCTGACGACCAGGTCTGCATCATAGCGCAGGTTATCGGCCGTAACACCCACGATGGTCCCATCCTTTTCGTGAATTTTTTCGACCGGACAATTAAACTTGAACTTCACCCCTAAATCGGAAGCCAGTTTGAACATGGCGTTGGTGATACTGATCATCCCACCTTTCGGGTAAAAGGTACCCTCATTGATTTCCAAATGAGGAATAAGGCTGAGCATCGCTGGGGTTTTAAAAGGGCTGCTCCCATTGTAGGTCGCAAACCGATTGAATATCTGAACCGCTTCCGGCGTTTTGAATTTAGAACGATTAAACTCGTCAAGGGTCGAATTGAGGTACTTTAACTGCAACGAACCAATGGCACGAACAACATCGGCCGAAGCCCAGGTTCCAAACTTGTGCAACGATTTATTCAAAAATAAGGTGCCAATATTGTTATAGAGTCTTTCTGAATGGCTTAAATAATCCAGGACAGCCTTACGCGACTCTCCCAGGACCGACTCCATCTCTGAAGCAAATTCATCTGCGTTGGCAAAGGCCCTGACTTTTTTACCACTTTCAAAAAAATAATGGTTTGAAACAGGCACCCGATCATAGGTAAGGTAATCTGACAACCTTTTCCCGCATTGCTTAAATAGCTCTTCCAGATTTTGAGGCTGCGTAAACAAAGAGGGTCCGGCGTCAAATACAAAACCGTCTTTTTCAAAAGCTGAAAGCTTTCCGCCTGGGTATGAATTCTGTTCAAAGACCAACACCTCCATACCCGACGCAGCAAGTCTGCATGCCGTTGCCAGGCCGGCCACACCACTCCCTATAACAACAGCACTTTTTCCCTTCATAACCTTCCAATTTACTGATTAAGGCCTTTTTAAGAAGCGGAAGCTGCCTGAATGCCGAGAAGATTAATGTGAACCGCAGATTGTGGGGCCTGAAAGTTGTATGACTTTTGTCATGTGGCCCATTATGGTTTCAGGATTTGCTCCAATGCTCCCGCAACCTCAAGCCCCGCATACTTGCCGATGCCAGCAAAAACCACTGATTTGGTCTGTCTATTGATCAGACGAATATTAATGCGCGCCGTCATGGTCTCCTGAATTCTTCCCTCCATATGACCGCGGATGGGTGACGCCAATTCGGTTGCACGATCCCGCTCAGCAGCAACCTCGAGTAAATACGTCGGATTTTTCAGCTCGATGGTAACCAGCGAATGATCAACACTAACTTTTTTTAGTTCAGATCTATTATAGGTTGTAAAGCGAATAAGGCGATCACCAAGCCAAAGACCCGCAATAAATCCGGTAAAGGAACTGCCCATCCAGGGTATCCTTGCCACAGAGCATTTTAGTGACACACCTTCCTGCTCAAAATGATTGCTTTGCATCCATATGTAGGCTGACGGAAATGATCGTCCCCAGTCTTTCTCGAGATAGCCCCTTCCTCCGGTGAAATCAATTTCCTCACCTTTGAAATTAATTTTCCCATGAAGCTGATGGTCTAAGCTCACGATTCCATGATAACATTCCATCCGAGGCACAAATGAAAATGGCCCCATGATGCCGGGAGCGTACCAGGGCTTAGGCCAACCTGTAATTCCGCTAAACCTCACCATACCGGAGACATCCTGCAAATTCAGGTTAACTACTTTTTCTGAAAATACATTCCCACCAACGGTCACTAAAAATTCATCTTCAGCAGCCCGAAACAAGTCCGGAGAAAACCTGATATAATCAGCCGTTTTTTTATTCCCATCCAGCAATTGAACGAAAGCATGACCCTCACCGGCGGAGTCCCATGCGATGCCCGGAATAATGGCCACACTTCTTCCAGATGGATTAACCAATTTGAAGTACCATCCTTCAAAATAAGATCTTGTTTTTCCCCAGCCTTGAAAGCGTTCAGGATTAAACATCGACCTGAATCGGGTTCTAATCATGATGAAAGCTAAGTCTAAAAAAGGAAATTCAGTAAAGCATCCGATCAGCACTACCTAATGGGCAGTGGATGTTGGGTCACATCACATATTGATCCAATAGGAAAGCTTCACCGAAAGTGCACGGAGCTTGGGTTGACCAAAATTTGCCCGCAGGTAGGGAAAACGTTCGCCTTCCAGATCAATGTCTGAAAAATAGTTATCGGTATAAACAAGGTATAAATCCGATACCGGCTTAAAACGCCATTGAAGCCTGGTGTTGATGTTCAGATTGCTGATCTGGCTATTGTATTGGATGTAGGTTGTCCAGAAAAGTTTCCTGGAAAAAGTTAAATCAATTTTGGGCCCAATCAGAATCAGGTCTGCACTGTTGTAAGGCTCTGGAAGTCGGATTCGGTTATAGCTGAAGTCCATGGTGAAAACTGCAAAAGGCTGAAGCCTGTAGCCCAGAGCGCCGGCTGCACTTTGCCGGTATCCATTGTAATACTCACCTATCCGACCGTTGACCGATAGGAAAAGTTTTTTTCGAAAATTGGATTGGTAGTTGTAAACAACATTAAACCAGCGGTAGCCTTTGCCTGCAGGCAACTGCAGACCACCGGTATTGGTTGGATCGAAAGGTGAAAATAGAAAAACATAATCCTGTCTTACCCGAACATAAAAGAGGGATGTATTTTGAAACCGGATGTTGTACCAGATGTTTGCATCCCAGTCGGTAACACCGTATAGATCATTCCAAATCAAATCCACATCGGTGCCTGGACCATGTCGGTTAACAATTTTTGACTGCGGGAAAGTGAAGAAGAAAAGCTCCGGTGCAAACTGATTGAAGCGTGTTCGCCTGACGAAGCCTGCTTCAGGGTTGTAATGCGCACCAACCGTTCTGGCCAGCAATGAAAATTCCATTCTTGCTCCTGTATATTCAAGATTCAAACCAGAGGAATACGCACTATCATTTTTTGCTTGAGAAAAAGAGCGATGGTAATAGGCTTTACCAGAAAGCTTTCCATCGCGTGAGCCAAGGTTATAGTCAAGACCGCTGACTGCATTTTTTTTACCCAGTTCACCGAAAGCCTGTTTGTTTATAAAGAATCCGCTGACATTGGATCTGGAAAAAACCTTTTGCTGGACTGAGAGCATGGAGTAATTCGTTGACGGCAGGTCATTGGATCGATCCGGGGCAGCTTGCATGGAAAGCAGACCTATTCTTAAGTTGTTGTTGATCTTACCGCTCAAGCGCGCTCCACCATAAATCGGATTGTTGATATTTTGTCCGGTAGATTTATCCCTGGTAATACCAATACGTCTGGAGAAAAATGGTTGGGCCCCGTTTGTGCCATAGCCTGAAAATAAGTCGGCATTTTCCAGAAAAAATTGGCGGCGTTCAGGAAAGAAAAGCTCAAAACGGTCAAGGTTGGTGACCTGTTGATCGACTTCAACTTGCGAAAAATTCGGATTGATGGTTAGATCGAGATTCAATGCTGAACTCAATCCAATTTTTGCATCGGTTCCAAAGGGTGCCTCACGGCGTGTGGCTGCTTGCGCCAGAAAATTCCTTGAAACCGAAGGTGCCGTATAGGGGATCAGGGAGATATTGGGCCCACTTTTTTTCAACGGCCGATCAAATTGAAGTGTCCTCAGCCAGGCAAGATTAAAAATAGATTGATTCCGGGGTACTGGCGCCCACGTTGAACGCTCTGTGTATTCACTATCGATGCGGTAAAAATTAATATTCCATTGATCCACATTCTCTTTATACCTGATTGAGTTGAACGGGATAGCCATTTCACAAACCCAATAATCACCATGAATGGCTGAGGCAGCAAACCATTTATTGTCCCAATCCAGCGAAAGATCCTGTGAAGTCGCGCCTCCTGATGAGACCAGCCCCTCACGCTGCACACCAAAGGGATTAACACCAAAAGAGAATGCATTGATCCGATCTTGATAGGTGTCAATTACCACTACTATTGCATCATTGGATTCACCCCTAAAGTCCCGCCGCAGAGAAGGCGTTACATATTTCCTTGCACCGCGGTTGTACATTCTTCCAAAAACATAGATGTTATCATCATCGTAGGTAAGCCGGATTTCAGAAGGCGCAAGAGCCGCCGAGGTGTCAAAAGGAAAGAATTGTCGAAAATCTTTTGCAATGTCAGCGTCTTCCCAATCAGATTCGGAATCCCTGGCATCTACGGTGATCTTACCCGAAGCTTTTTTGATGTTCAAAACGACTTGATCTTGTGCAAAAAGCAATTCGGGATGGAGCACACAACCTACCATCAAACCGACAAGGACAAGTATAAATCGCATCAATTCGATTTCTGATTAAAAACTGCGCAAATCACCACTTTCCAATCGTTTTTACAAGATTTTTTCCACGAAAAATGAAATTCAGGGTGACGAAGGTCCAATCATGGTTCAATTTCATCATAGCCTTCAAATGCTCAGGAATTTAATTTTACATCAGCATTAACGATTGGTTGCCCGATCAAAATAAATCACTCAGAAATATCGTCTCTAACAGGACGTAAACTGATGGATTGAACGGTGTCAGAAAAGATATCTTTTTGTTCAAGGAAACTTTTTCGAAGATGCAAGATGTCTGCAGAATACGCGCTTTAAAAAGCGTTAAACTGCGGATTATCGAAAAGAGGCAAGTTTTAAATAAGCTTTGCCTCTTTTTCTTTTTCCGGATATTTAAAATAAAAAAGCCGGATTTGCTCCGGCGAGAATTAAGTCAAAAAAGAACAAAGTTTCAATCCAATTTGAAACTCACCTTAGCACTGATGCGGTACCCGGTAATTATACCGTTTTCAATTTTCACACTGTGGTTCTCGACGTAAAGTGATTTCACATTGTGAATGGTTTTGGTAACCTTAGCCACTGCCTGTCTTGCTGCATCCTCCCAACTTACGGAGGACTCAGCCATAATCTCAATAACTTTTATCACTGACATATTTTTCTCCAAAGCAAACGCCCAAGCTGCCAGGGTTACAATGATTTCAGTCGAAAATTAGTGAACGCAGGTCACCGAATTCGGATTGCTGCAATACGGGTACTATAATCCTTGGCACCCTTTTTCAAATAATCGCCAACGTACCAAATGGTCTTATCATCCGAAGGATCCATTGCAGTTTGGGTGTAATCCTCCCAACGCAAGGTATTCTCTTGTGAAGCCTGTCCCTCCACCAGAACAACTTCTTTATTATCCAGGACACCTTCCGGGCCTCCCGCAGACTGGGCAGCAAAACGCTGACCAGGAAAATCAATGGAACTACCGAAGGAATATCCAATCCCAATATTTCCGTCCTTATCCATCGCAGGACTGGCCATCCATCGATACGGTATTTTATCGCCCTCTGAGGGCGTGTACGTTCCTAACTGTTGGACCTTAACCGTTCTATCTTTTTGATTGACCCTAAATTCGTACCATCGAACGCCTCCACCACCGGCAGCAGTCGCCACTGAGTGGACCGCAACCATACTTTCAGTTTTACCCATGCGTCGATACACCAACCTTGCCATAATTTTGTCGCCTTGCGCATCCAGACGAATATTGGTGCCCGGTTGTGGAACCGCATTGGTAAGCTGACCGCCTCCCAAATAATGGTAGGTAGGAACCTCCAATTTTATCGGACCCTCGAGTCGTGATTGAGATGGATTTTTCCAGTTGGTGTATTGCTTCCATACGTAAATGCCGTTATCGGTGGTGATCTTATTGAGTTGATCACCGCCTGTGGCCAATAAAATCGCTGGTGATCCGTAAGGAGGCAATTGCTGGCCCTCAAGATCTGCAGGGACTACAAAATTTACATCCTTTAGGATAAAATGCTGTTCAGTTGCCGGCAATCCCCTGAGCATGCTGTTACGGTCAACCACATATAAATGTCGCTCATTCAAATGATCACCGGTACTGGTGGTATTGTAATATCCATCAGGCCACACTGCGGGTCGAGGGTAATCTGGAAATAATTCTCTACGAAATTCATAACGGTACCATGAACCCAATGGATCTGAAGTCGTGCTGACAGCATAACACATACAGTAGGCACCAACCGTATCGGGTGGTAATTTTTTTCTAGGACCTGGTGGTGGCTCTTCTCGGAAATTACCAGGCTTCAATTTGAATGCAGGTCCGGGCTGAGGCCGTTTTTCCAGTAAGGAATCATTGCGCAATGGCGCTCTTCTAAACGTTGGCATCACCAATAACCACCGGTCAGCCAGTTGATCATACCGAACCACCGCATCTCCATTGTTGATATTCTCACATGGACCACCAAAATCCTCAAAAACCTTACGAGTCTCCTCAGGTCCATAGAGCACCTCCCCTGTTTTGGAAAATATTTTTCCTTTCTTGGTAAATATGGCCATTCGCGCATTAACCGTCTGAACGATGTGGTTTGGTCCGACAGCCAGTGAATTGTCAGAAGGATTACGAAAATGTGTTGTTCCTTGTGGTCCAGCAAAACCAAACCCCAGGCCGTCGAAAGACTCCACAACTTCAATCCCTTGCTTCGCCCCCATGACAACCTGCTCCGGATCGGATCGCAAGGATTGATTGGTTACCGCTGCTCTTTGAGCCGCGGAACTGTTCCTGACACTTTCAACCTGGGCAAAAGAAATCAGAGGGAAACAAAGTGTTAGTAAACATGAACAGTTGAGAAAAAGGAAATCAGGTTTTAAACCGACCCAATAATTAGGCATGAATTAAATTTTTTGAAGGCGTCGTTCACGCATAAAAAGGAAAAAGGGGAATGCACAGGCAAAAGCAAAAAGAAAAGTTGCCACAAGGTATAACCACCAAAATTTCATATTCAATCGACGAATTTCGATCATCATAAACGTAGTAGCAGCTGTTGCACCAATCAATAAATCCCAGGTAAGACTGGCGGCCAGAGGCGTTGCAGTTCCTTGTCGAAAATATTCGGCAACGGAAGGCGCAATGGGCGACAGGAGCATGTGTTGAATGTTATAATACCAGGGAACAACCAATCCAGTCAGGGAGCAAACCAGAAAGAAAATCATTAAGGGTGTAATTCCTGATTTCATGGAGAATTTTTACGGATAAACCATGCTGAACCTCAGCTCAAACTCATCCTCAGTGGCCAACCCAAGCAAGGATGGAGGCTCTATTCCGAATTGGGTCAGCTTTAATTTGAATCCACCGGCCACCACCATCTGCTTATCCGTATTGGTCCGAAGGGCCTGAAAAGCGATTTCATTTGATTTCCCATGGAAAGAAAGGGTGCCACTAACCTGGAGTTTATCTCCGTCCTGCTTAATCTCTTTGCTGACAAAAGTGACTGACGGAAATTTCAATCCTTCTGCCACTTCAATCATGTGAGAGTCGCGATTAGCATTTTGACTGTCGAAGGTGTTCAACTTAACACTAACAGCCACTTGGGTGATGTTCTTTCGTTCAGGATCAGCCACAACAATTGAAGAAACATCCTTACTTACACCATCCCACTTGTGCAATGGATGAACCATTGAATATGCAATGGAAGATAATTTCTTGTCATTGGGGATTTTTATGGATTGCGCATGGAGCAGTGCTCCTGTTGAAGTGATTAATAAAAAAACCACTCGGGAAATAAGTGTTTTCATCGCGATCAGAATTTGATGACAATAATGGAAGCTGCGTATGCTCCAAATGCAGTGAACGCAGCGGCCCGATGCACACTACGAAGCGTGTAGTCCTCTTCAATTCGGTCTGCCAACACATTGGTTAAAATCATGCCCGACATGTGCAATACGGCGAGCCAACGATGAACTTTTATGCTGCTGAATCCTTTACGCTCGTCAACTGCTTTGGGTGGAGCAAACAAGGAAAGACCTGCTGTGGTAAAATAACCGGTGTTGATTCCCAACGCCAGCATTTCATGGGTATCTTTTAATTGATATTCACCATTGTATAACCGCGCACCAACGATACCCTGGCCAATCATACCCGCAAGTGTAACAAATCCAACTGCCTGGTGTACTTTCAACATGGTCCGTCGAAGATTAAGTTCCGCCTGCCTTTTCTCAGGCGTAAGCTCAAAGGGAGAAAAACTTCGCATAAGCCCTTTTTCGCCCCACAAAATTCGTTGGGTTATTATCATCTTATCGGGCAATAACTTGTTTTCCGTGTCCTGGTTTAGCTCCGCTAAAAGATCATCAACCTTGGTGGAGTCGTTTTGCCCAAATGCATAACCGACACCCATCCAAAAGAAAAATGTTAATACAAGATACTTAACCATAAAAGATGGATTCATAGCATAATAGATCGTCATTGCAATCTACTAAAATTGAGATTGGTTTAATCTGATCACTAAATTCAAAACACTTGATAATCGGATTGAATTGTGTTTTTCCATGCATAATTCTTTTTTAGCTTTATAAACCTTTCAAAACAGACCTCATGTTAAAACTTTTCAAAAGCATTTCTCTGATTATTAATTACAAGACCATCCTGGTTACCCTGCTTGCCGTCATCAGCAGCAACCTTTGTTACCGATATGGTCTTACCGCAAAGTTTCCCGATATGCTGGTCGGCATAGCAGTGGTTTTTCCAGTAGTTTTCAGTATAGGATCGGCCTATTCTCGAAGGGAAACTGCACTCCAACGATACTCGGACTTTAAAGGACATGCCATTGCTGCTTATTACGCCACCAGAGACTGGACGTCCGATAAAACCAATGAGCTTCCCCAAAAGATGAGGGTTTTGATTGGGGAAATGATCTCCACCATGAGGATTGTTTTTCATAGCAAGCATCAAAGGGATTGGGTTGAGAATGAAAAACAGATGTACACCGTTTTCTCCAAATTATCTGCGCTAACCATGGAGATGCGCGCTCAAGGCGTTCAAAGCGGAGAGATCTCCAGAATCAGCCAGTACGTCAGCAAAATGATTATCGCATTTGATAACATGCGGATGATTCACACCTACCGCACACCGGTAACCCTACGTTCCTATAGCAAAGTCTTTATTTACATTTTCCCCATTATCTATGGGCCCTACTTCGCCAGCACATTCAACGACTACGCTGCTCAACTTGAGTATGTAATGCCGGTTTTATACTCCTTCATTTTGGTAAGCCTGGACAACATCCAGGACCATTTGGAAAACCCTTTCGACGAAGTTGGCGAAGACGACATCCGCCTCAATCCAGAGGAGGTAGGCGGACTGTTAAATTGATTTGATTCCTATTTCGCCTGACATTCCGGTCAAAACTTAAGGGTGTAGCCGATAGCAGGAAGTGGGATAGTGGTGTCGCTCACCTTGATCACCAGCGCCCCAAAGTCCCAACTTGAAGTCGGCCTGATGTTGCGTGCTGAAATTAAAAAGATACTGATGTTCTCTTCATTGGTCAGGAAGAAACCCTCACCCTGCAACATCCAGTTTCTGGAAAGTCTTTTTGACCCCGCGAGATAAGCTGTCGGACTTTTTGCCCATGAATTTTCATCATCTACCCACCATCCCAACCCTGCAGTAATATTTGATTCGCTGTCACCATGTGTATATACTGCGAAAGGAAGTGCAGCTTTGGCAACTTTGTTTTCCTTATCCGGCCTAATAATAAATGCCAAAGCACCTCCAGCAACATGATCCTTTTCGGCGAGCTTGACACTGTATTTGAAATTGGGCGTTAATGCAATGTTTCCGGATAAGGTGGTGAACAACAGCCCTCCAAATCCAACTGAAAAATTATTGGTCACACCATATTGAACTGTGTTGTACTCCAGCAATAAATTATTCCAATAAAATTCAGCCTTAGGATGTGGAATGGCTGATGGCCCAAACAAATAGCGGCTGTAATGTGGGTTCGCAAAAAATCCCTTGGCACTAACCCTGATTTCCTTAATTTTTGATACTCCTTCCTTATATACCCGATCTGGGCCTGTAGCCTGATCGGTGATATAATAATACGTAGCATCGAGGCTGTCCAATTTACCCTGACGACTGGTTCCGTTTTTGATTTCAAACAGATAGGTTTTACCCACTTCGGGCACCACAACCTTCTGCGCCCAGACGGCATTACCACCGGTGCTCAAAAGGATGATGAAAACACAGAGGATGATGTTCAGGGCCTTTTTATTTTTCATAGGATTGAAAATTAATCAATTATTCAAGTAAACATCCACGACCACCATTAAGATCTGCAACAACCAGGATCATGAATTGATGGTTTTTACATGTTTCTGCGGTATTGTCCGCCTACTTCAAAAAGAGTGCCGGTAATCTGTCCAAGTGAACAACACTTCGTTGCTTCCATCAATTGATCAAAAACATTGCGTCCACTTAAAGCAGCGGAACGAATTTTACTGAGTGCCGATGGTGCGTCCGATTTCCGCGCCTCATGGAGTTTGGTAAGCGATGCAATTTGATTTTGTTTCTCCCATTCGGTGGCTCGAATTACTTCACCCGGAAGAACCGTCGGTGATCCCTTAGAATTTAAAAATGTATTTACGCCAACAATCGGAAGTTCGCCGGTATGCTTAAGCATTTCATAATGCATGCTCTCTTCCTGAATCCTACTTCGCTGGTACATCGTTTCCATAGCACCCAGCACACCACCTCTTTCTGTTATACGGTCAAATTCTAACAACACAGCTTCTTCAACCAAATCAGTCAGCTCCTCTATAATAAAAGAACCCTGCATCGGATTTTCATTTTTAGCCAGACCCAATTCACGATTAATGATGAGCTGAATGGCCATCGCGCGTCTTACACTTTCTTCTGTTGGTGTAGTAATGGCCTCGTCGTATGCGTTGGTGTGTAGTGAATTACAATTGTCGTAAATGGCATAGAGTGCCTGGAGGGTGGTTCGGATATCGTTGAAATCAATTTCCTGCGCATGGAGCGAACGGCCAGAGGTCTGAATGTGGTATTTGAGCATCTGACTTCTGGCGGATGCCTTGTACCGGTATTTCATGGCCCTTGCCCAGATTCTTCTGGCAACCCTACCCAGCACCGCATATTCAGGATCGGTTCCGTTGCTAAAAAAGAATGACAAGTTTGGCGCAAAATCATCCATGGCCATTCCGCGGCTCAGGTAATACTCTACATAGGTGAAACCATTGGCCAGCGTGAAGGCCAGTTGAGTTATCGGATTGGCACCGGCCTCAGCCATGTGGTATCCACTGATGGAAACCGAATAGAAATTACGAACGCGGTTGGAGATAAAATACTCCTGCACATCCCCCATCAGACGCAACGAAAACTCCGTTGAAAAAATACAGGTGTTTTGTGCTTGATCCTCTTTTAGGATATCCGCCTGCACCGTTCCCCTCACCTTCTGGAGGGTATCCCTTCGTATCCGCTCGTAATCCTCACGTTCTAAAACCTGATCACCGGTAACACCCAGCAGCAAAAGACCAAGTCCATCATTACCCTCCGGTAGGGAGGTTAGATACGTTGGACGCAGATTTTCACGACCATTGAATAGCCGATCGATTTTAGTGTTGACTTCCGCTAGCCTGCCAGAGGAGCGGATAAATTTTTCACACTGCTGATCAATCGCTGCATTAAGAAAAAAAGCAAGAACAACCGGCGCCGGACCATTGATGGTCATTGAAACAGAGGTTGATGGATCGGCCAGATCAAACCCGCTATACAGTTTTTTAGCGTCGTCGAGGCAACAGACACTTACGCCTGCATTTCCGATTTTACCATAAATATCGGGGCGGTGCGCAGGGTCACTGCCGTACAAAGTCGGTGAATCAAAAGCTGTGGACAGCCGCCGCGCAGGCATGTTTTGACTGAGGTAGTGAAAGCGCTTGTTGGTTCGCTCTGGCCCACCTTCGCCTGCAAACATCCTGATTGGATCTTCATCAGATCGCTTGAAAGGATAAATACCTGAAGTGAAAGGAAATGCGCCGGGAAGATTTTCCCTGTGCATCCACCGCAACAGATCCTTCCAGGAGGTTAGATTCGGAAGCGCAACTTTGGGCACCCGAAGGCCTGAGAGAGACGTGAAACTGGTCGGAATTTTTAAGGTGCGCTCACGGACTTTGAATTCGTAGTAATCGGATCCATATTTTGATTTTACTTCAGTCCAATGAAGCAATTGCTCGAGGTTGGCTGGATCCAATTGTAGTTTTAACTCTGCAAGCTTTTTATCCAATGCCTCGATAAGATTGGCATCTTCAACCAGCGTTTTACTGGTTTCTAGGGATTGAAATTGACCAGCCAATTCAGCCTGCTGATCAATTCTTTCCATTTCCTCCCTTATGCAACTAGATACATCACTTAAATATCGACTTCGCTCCCCTGGTATAATGACGATTTTTTCAGAAGGCTCGGACCCTGTTTGCAGAGCACTGCGCCAGTTGCCTGATGACTTTTGCTGAATGGCTGTAACAACTGCAGCATAGAGACGGTTGGTGCCAGGATCATTGAACTGGGAAGCTATGGTACCATAAACAGGGAGTTCATCCAATGGCGTATCCCAAAGCTGGTGGTTGCGCTGAAATTGTTTGGAAACATCTCTTAGTGCATCATGACTTCCCCTTCGATCGAATTTATTCAGGGCAATGACATCAGCGAAATCAAGCATGTCAATTTTCTCCAGTTGGGTAGCGGCACCATATTCTGGCGTCATGATGTACAATGAAACATCGCTGTAATCGAGGATCTCTGTATCACTTTGACCGATGCCGGATGTTTCAAGGATGATCAGATCGAATCCGGCACATTTCAATATTGCCAGGGCATCTGCAACGCTCGCAGACAGAGCGAGGTTTCGCTGCCGGGTTGCCATCGACCGCATGTAAACTCTTGGATGGTTGATGGCGTTCATTCTAATCCGGTCGCCCAATAATGCGCCTCCACTTTTTCTTTTTGAGGGATCAACAGAAAGAATGGCAATGGACTTCGATGTAAAGTCAGAAAGAAATCTTCGGACCAGCTCATCGATCATGGAGGATTTTCCTGCGCCGCCGGTACCTGTAATGCCCAAAACAGGGACGCTGACCTCCTTGGCTTGTGTGCGGATCTGTTGAATTTTCTCCTGATGCAACTCCGGAAAATTTTCAGCACATGAAATGGCCTGTGCGATGATTTGGGGTGTTTGTAGAGTGATGGAGCCCGTTGGAAAGTTTTTTCCGGTTGGAAAATCAGATTGGAGAAGTACGTCGTTGATCATTCCCTGAAGACCAAGTTTTCGGCCATCGTCCGGGGAGTAAAGCCTGGACACACCGTAGTCCATCAGTTCACGGATTTCATCAGGCAGAATCACCCCTCCCCCTCCGCCGAAAATTTTTATCTGTCCTGCAGAACGTTCACGCAGCAGGTCTACCATGTATCGAAAGTATTCGTTGTGTCCGCCCTGGTAGCTGGTGAGCGCAATGGCCTGAGCATCTTCCTGGATGGCGGTGTTCACTACCTCATGAGCACTGCGGTCGTGGCCAAGGTGAATGACTTCAGCTCCGGAGGCCTGAAGAATTCTGCGCATGATGTTGATGGAAGCATCGTGGCCGTCGAAAAGACTTGCAGCAGTTACAACCCTGATTTTATTGTTGGGTGTATAGGGAGCAGGGGGTTGCTGTTGTGAATATTCCAAAGGCTGAAGCTTTCCTGAAATTGATCAGGAAGCGGGCCTCAAATTAGTGAAAATCAATTTTGCCAAATAACCGAGGATTTAAGGTCAGAGCCATTGAAAATGAAGCAATTAACCTTTCAATTCCATGCAATCCGCAAGTTTAGAAACTGGAAAAACACAAAAACAAAACGCCTGGATTTTGTCCAGGCGTTGTACTCCGTACGGGAATCGAACCCGTGTTACCAGAATGAAAATCTGATGTCCTAACCCCTAGACGAACGGAGCAAATTTCGCATTCTCAACAATCGTTTGAAACCATTCGACGGCCGGAAAACGAGCCGCAAATATACTCCTGAGGGTATTTTTTCCAAACCTTAGAACCGCTTTTATCCCATATCCAAGCTAAAATCACCTTGGTTTTAACCACCATAAACCTATTTTTGCGGGCTGTAAACAAAAAGATCAATTATCATGACAAAAATTGGCATTAACGGATTCGGTCGCATCGGTCGCCTGGCCTTCAGAGCAGCTGTAGCCCGCCCAGATGTGGAAATCGTGGGAATCAACGATTTGGTTGACCCTGAATACATGGCATACATGCTTAAATACGATTCAACCCATGGTCGATTCAACGGAACCGCCGAGGCCAAAGACGGTAAACTGGTTGTTAACGGCAGACCCATCCGCGTAACTGCAGAGAAAGACCCCGCAAACCTGAAATGGAATGAGGTTGGTGCTGAAATCGTCATAGAGTCAACCGGTTTATTCCTTACTCAAGCCGATGCTGGAAAACACATCGCCGCTGGAGCAAAAAAGGTAGTCATGTCCGCACCCGCTAAAGATGATACGCCAACTTTTGTGATGGGCGTCAATCATAAATCACTAACCAGCGCACATACAATTGTGTCCAACGCCAGTTGTACCACCAATTGCCTTGCCCCGTTAGCCAAAGTGCTCCACGACAATTTTGGAATTCTGGAAGGCTTAATGAGCACCGTGCATGCGGTAACAGCAACCCAAAAGACTGTAGATGGCCCCAGCGCAAAAGACTGGAGAGGTGGAAGAGGCGGATTTCAGAACATCATCCCCTCATCGACCGGCGCAGCCAAGGCAGTTGCACTGGTTATCCCAGATCTGAAAGGTAAACTCACTGGAATGTCCTTCCGTGTACCGGTGGCAGACGTATCAGTAGTGGATCTAACCGTAAGATTGGAGAAACCCGCTTCCTATGAGGATATCAAAAAGGTAATGAAGGCCGCCTCAGAGGGCGAACTAAAAGGAATCCTTGGCTACACAGAAGATGAGGTTGTTTCCTCAGATTTCATTGGCGACGCACGCACATCGATCTTCGATGCAAAGGCTGGAATTTCTCTGAACAACAGCTTTGTAAAAGTTGTGTCCTGGTACGACAATGAGTGGGGATACTCCAATAAACTGATAGACCTCGTTCAGGAAATCGCAAAAAAATAACTGAACGCCACACCAACCGTAATTTTCCAATTCCCGGCCAAAAACCGGGAATTGTTTTTTCTGAACACAAGACTAGAGGATGCAAAGCGAAAGCGAAAAGATATTCCTGAACCATCTGGCCCAAACCTCACCTCATCCCCTGATGCTGGAGATTGAAAAGGCAGAGGGGATCTATCTTTATTCTAAACAAGGCAAGCGCTACACCGACATGATCTCAGGAATTGCCGTCAACAATGTCGGGCATCGTCATCCGGTTGTTCTTGAGGCTATTCGCAGCCAACTAGACAAGCACCTGCACATCATGGCGTATGGGGAGTACATACAGGACGCACCCAATGCCCTCGCCCTTCGGTTATCGCAGCTGCTTCCTGAAAAATTGAACTGCAGCTATTTTGTAAACAGCGGTACCGAGGCCAATGAGGCTGCATTGAAACTTGCTAAAAGAATTACAGGACGAACCGAATTAATTTCCTGTCTCGGGTCGTACCACGGAAGCACCCATGGCTCGTTAAGTGTTTCAGGAAACGAGAAGAAGAAAAATGCCTTCAGACCATTGTTGCCAGACGTTAGGTTTATACGATTCAATCAGATTGAAGACCTACGGTTCGTCACAGAAAAAACGGCAGCAGTGATCATTGAACCCATCCAAGGTGATGCCGGTGTTCGAATTCCCACCGCAGCGTACATGATGGCGCTTCGGGACCGATGCAATGAGACAGGGACACAGCTCATTTTTGATGAGATCCAATGCGGCATGGGAAGAACCGGAAAATTGTTCGCCTTTGAACATTTCGGAGTAACGCCAGATATCCTCACCATTGCAAAGGCATTTGGTGGTGGACTTCCCATTGGCGCCTTTATTTCATCTAAGGAGAAGATGGCGTTGTTAACCCATCAGCCGATGCTTGGACACATCACCACTTTTGGTGGGAATCCGGTTTGCTGTGCTGCAGCATTGGCAACCATAAACGTTCTCGCTCAACAGGAATTACTTTTAGCAGTCGAGAAAAAGGGAGCCCTACTCGAAGAAATTTTACGCCATCCCGCTATAAAGGAAATCAGAAGAATCGGATTGATGATGGCTGTTGATTTTCAGTCGGAGGAAATGGTCCAACAAATCGTCAGAGAATCACTTGAAAATGGCGTAGTAACCTTTTGGTTTTTGTCTCACCCTGCAAGTTTTCGTCTCGCCCCTCCCCTAACCGTTACGGAATCGGAGTTAAAAGAAGCCGGACAAATTATTAGAGCATCAATTGAGAAGATGGCAGCATCAGCATAAGACCAGACGATCTTCAGGACTTTTTAATTGAGTTGAGGTATTTTTTCCAATCATCGAACTGCGCGTTCTTAACAACCCTCGGGAATTTATTTTGTCCTCCCGACTTTCCTTTTGAATCCAGATACCCATAGAAAACAGAGGTTGGCAAAACATCCACTTTAACATCCTTGAGCGCGGCTATGCGCTCAACTGCATAATCATCATTGAGTTCCTGCAGATGGTGGTCCAATCGATCACGAAGGGTTTGTTTGTCTACCCGATCATCGCATCCTATAAACCAGTGATGTGCAAAAAGTGTTTTGTGTGGAATACCGGCCACCGTAAACTCCAGAATTGAAATATTCAATTCCTCCGACACCAACTCTATTGCCTTATTCATATTGTCGACCGAGAGATGCTCACCGCAAAGACTCAGAAAATGCTTGGTTCTGCCGGTTATGATGATTTCTGCTTCAGCCTTTGAAGTAAACCGTACCACATCACCGATCAGGTAACGCCATGCCCCTGCGCAGGTTGACATGACCAACGCATAATCCTTACCTTCCTCGACCTGATCAACCATAAAGGTTTCAGCAGAATCCTTTACTTCGCCTGAATCCGTAAAATTCCTTTCATCAAAAGGAATAAATTCAAAAAAGATTCCATTATCCAAAACCATCTTCATCGTCCTTCGGTTTGGACGGGCCTGATAGGCAACAAATCCTTCAGAGGCAAGATAGGTCTCAATATAGTGAATGGGTTTACCCAATAATTTTTCAAATCCTTTTCGATAAGGATCGAAAGACACACCTCCGTGAACGTATGCCTGAAGATTCGGCCATATTTTATGAATGTTGGAGACCCCATGGTGCTCAAGAATTTTTTCCATTAAAATCTGAATCCAGGCGGGCACCCCGACAATAATTGTTATATCCCAATCCTTTGCTTTTTTGGCAATGTCCAACAACTTTGATTCCCAATTTCTGTTTCTGGCGATTTCCTTGCCTGGTTTATAAAAATGCTGAAACCAAAATGGTAACCGAGCGGCCTGAATACCACTCAGGTCACCCTCAAAATAACTTCCCCTGCGGTTAAGATGAGTACTTCCCCCTATCATCAGAATTCCTCCTTCAAAAAAATTAGATGGAAGATCGTAACGTGACAAACTAACAATCTGTCGGATACTTGTCCGCTGGATGGCTTTTGTCATTTGCCTCGTAACGGGAATATATTTTGACGATGATTCGCTGGTACCGGAGCTAAGGGCAAAATATTTAGTCCTGCCAGGCCATGAAACATTTTTTATACCCTGCAGAGAAAGCTGCCACCATTCGCGATGCATTTTTCGGTAATCGTACAGCGGAACGGAGGACTTCCACACCTCATAGAATTTAGCATGATCTCCCTTAAAGGTTTTTAATAAGGATTTAAATTGATAATACTTACCGAAATCAGTGTTTCGTGCGTCGAAGAGTAGACCCCTTAACTCATTTTTTTGCAAATCAAATGGTGAAGAAAACTCTTCCCGTAAAGTTTGACTTAGCTTGAGACCTTTCTTTATAAGGGTTCCTAAAATCGCCATATTTGCGCCATCCGAATCAGAACCCTAAACGGAATTTTTAATAATAGGATGCAAATCGCGTCGAAAATAACAGAGGTTTCTAATGAACTGGCTCCGTACCGCGCTCGCCTGGTGGCCGTTAGCAAAACGCATCCTGCAGAAGCCATCCAGGAGGCCTACGATTGCGGACAAAGGATTTTTGGAGAAAATAAGGTTCAGGAATTGACCGATAAAGCTGAGGCACTGCCAAAAGATATACAATGGCATATGATCGGTCACCTGCAGCGCAATAAGGTTAAGTTTATTGCACCCTTTGTTTCTTTGATCCATTCCGTGGATAGCCTTAGACTTTTGGAAGAAATCAATAAACAGGGCGAAAAATTTCAACGAAAAATTCCTTGCCTGCTTCAAATCCATATTGCAAAAGAGGAAAGTAAGTTTGGATTCGACCGAAAGGAATTGCTTGATGCCCTCCCCTTCATCCATAAAATGAACTGGATCCAAATCAAAGGCCTGATGGGGATGGCCACTTTTACAGAAGATCATGCCCAAGTCAGATCAGAGTTCCAGGAACTGCGTTCCATATTTAATGAACTCAAAAAAGACCATTGCAGCGGAAATATTGCAATGGAAGAATTATCCATGGGTATGAGCGGTGACTACAAAATAGCCCTGGAAGAAGGCAGTACCCTCATCAGGATTGGCACCACCATTTTTGGTAACAGAAATTATAATAATCCCCAATGAACAAAAGCACCACACTGCTAACAGGAATATTTTTGATGGGACTATCTGTTGGACTTGGTGCTTTTGGTGCTCACGCCTTGGAAAAATTACTTGAAGCCAGGGGCCGCGCCAATACCTGGGATTTGGCTGTTCATTACCAGATGATCCATGGCCTAAGCTTATTAATCATTGGATTGCTGTCCGATAAAAAAATTAAATGGTTTGACTTTAGTTCTTTAGCACTCACTGCAGGTGTCTTATGTTTCAGTGGAAGCCTATATATGATCTGCCTCACAGAGATTGTTTTCCCCCTCGTATTGATCACGCCGCTTGGAGGAGGATTACTTATCGTGGGATGGGCATGCTTGTTTATTGCTGTTTTGAAAAAATACAAAAGCAATGAGCCATCATAACGACACCATTACAGCCTTAGCAACACCCACAGGTGTCAGTGCTCTGGCGGTGGTCAGACTTTCAGGTCCGGATGCCATATCGATAGTATCTGGAATGTTTAGAGGAAAGGAGTTGGGTGGCGAGGCAGGAAATACCATTCATTACGGAAAACTTTACGAGAAAGACAGCGTATTGGATGAGGTGCTCGTATCCTTGTTTCGTGCTCCTCATTCTTATACTGGGGAAGATTCCATTGAAATATCCTGCCATGGATCACCACTTATTGCGACCGGAATAATTAAGGCACTTATCCGCAGAGGAGCCAGACCCGCGCAGGCTGGTGAATTTACCCGTCGAGCATTTTTAAATGGGAAACTGGATCTCACCCAGGCAGAAGGGGTTGCAGACTTAATTCATGCCGAAAATGAGAGCGCCAGACTCACAGCGTTAAATCAGATTAAAGGTGGATTTTCAAAAGAATTAGCAGTTCTCAGAGAACAACTGATCAGTTTTGTTTCTTTGATTGAACTGGAATTGGATTTTAGTGAGGAGGATGTTGAGTTTGCTCGTCGCGATGTATTAAAAGATATGCTCAGGGCTTTGCTTCAAAAGATTGAGCCATTGATTGATTCCTTTGATCGCGGTAATGTGATCCGAAACGGAGTAAGAACTGTGATCGCGGGAAGACCCAATGCAGGAAAATCAACTTTACTCAATGCATTGCTCAATGAGGAACGTGCCATCGTTTCAGAGATTCCCGGAACAACCCGCGATGTCATTGAGGACGTGGTTCATATGGGTGGACTCACGTTACGCTTTATGGATACTGCCGGACTTCGGGAAACGGACGATCCCATTGAGGCCATTGGCGTTTCCAGAACCAAGGAGCAAATGAAGCTGGCCTCATTGATTCTGTACCTGGTGGATGCGTCGAATTTAGATTTGCAGGTCGTTGAAAATGAGATCAAGGAAGCAAAAGCGTACAAGATTCCTGTCTTATTGATTGGAAGTAAAGCTGATCAGGCCAAGGTGGAAAACCTAGCATGGCTTGAAAGCAAGGGCTTTGTCTGCATTTCAGCCAAATCGGGATTAAACATTGAACTCCTAAAGAATCGAGTGGTTGAGCTTTTTGGAGATATGACCATACGACCAGGTGAAACTGTGGTGACCAACGCACGACATTACGCAGGATTAAGGTCAACCCGCGACGCATTGCAAAGAGCCATAGAAGGTTTGGAAACAAAAGTTTCCGGTGACTTACTTGCACAGGATTTAAGAGAGGCCTTACACCACCTCGGTGAGCTTACCGGGACCATTTCCTCAGACGACCTGCTCGAACAGATATTCAGTCGTTTTTGTATCGGAAAGTGAGGAAATATGCCGCTCCTGACGGAGCTGAATCCAACCAAGCACTACTCACTACTCTAGCACCAAGGTGCCGCTGCTGACGGAGCTGAATCCAATCAGGCCCTACCCAATACTTTAGCGCCAAAGTGCCGCTCCTGACGGAGCTGAATCCAACCAAGCGATAATCAATACTCTAGCGCCAAGGTGCCGCTCATGAAGTAGGAAAGTGCCATTAACTACAAGCCTCCATTCAAGATTGGCACCGTCAGGAGCTTTATATCACTAAAAAGCCCTGAGAGCTCCGTCAGGAGCTTTATATCACTAAAGAGCCATAAGAGCTCCGTCAGAAGCTTTATATCACTAAGAGCCCTAAGAGCTCCGTCAGGAGCTTTATAACACTAAAGAGCCCTAAGAGCTCCGTCAGGAGCTTTATATCACTAAGAGCCCTAAGAGCTCCGTCAGGAGCTTAATATCACTAAAGAGCCCTAAGAGCTCCGTCAGGAGCTTAATATCACTAAAGAGCCCTAAGAGCTCCGTCAGGAGCGTCAAGTTCTCACCGCTAGAGTCAAACAAGTAATAAGACCTTTTAAAGTGATAATCTTCAAGGTCGTAGGCTTAAAGTAATGATCTGAAGGATAAGCTAGAGCTCAATTTTCACTGAATAGCACTGAGCTTTGAAAGTTGAACAACAGAAATCATTCAAGAAAAAATATAATCTGATATGGCAAATACTTACTCAAAACTTCATGTGCACCTGGTGATCATTGTCAAGTATAGAGCTCCGCTTATTAACAGGGAATGGAAAACAGATCTTTACAAATACATCACTGGTATTGTGACCAACAAAAACCAGAAAATGATAATCATTAATGGAGTGCCGAATCATATTCATATCCTATTAGGACTCAAAACTACCTGCTGCATTGATGATATTGCCCGAGATATTAAATCCAATTCATCAAGATGGATCAATGAAAACAAGTTGGTTCAAGGGAGATTTGAGTGGCAAAAAGGATATGGCGCCTTTTCGGTCGGAGCCCCTAACCTTAAAACCATCATAAACTATATAGCAAGACAAGAAGAACACCATCGAAAGGATTCCTTGGAAACTGAGTATGAAAGATTTATTGATGCCGATAAAATAGAACGCGATAAGAAATACATGTTTGATCCCTAAACACGAAATACCTAATCATTATTTTGGAAAAAGGATCAACAGCAAAATTTTCAAATTATACAACCATCAACAAAACTGATACCCCTACCAAAATTCTATACGTTTCCAATTCAGACTAAAGACTTCTCTGAATTTTAGACCATTTCATGTTCCTTAGTCAACATATTCACCATTAAATCACTTTTTCAGAAAGAAATTTTCTGAAAGAGTTTATTTTTAAGCTCGATTGATGATTCTTTTGAACTTAAATAACCCGTGAGAAAAAAAATCCCGCTTTCAATAGTCTGTCTTTTCATCCTTTGCAGCTGCCATGGTCAAACAACTTATGACATCCTCATAAAAAACGGAACCATTGTTGACGGTAGTGGAACGGAGGGATTCAAGGCAGACCTGGCCATATCAGGCGATACCATCGCCGCCATCGGTGATTTAAGGAACACATCTGCCAAAAAAGAGATTAACGCATCGGGGAAAACCATTTCGCCCGGTTTTATTAACATGCTTAGCTGGGCCGACCAGGCTTTACTGGAGGACGGGCGCTCTATGAGTGACATCAAGCAAGGTGTCACACTAGAAATTTTCGGAGAAGGCTGGTCTCCTGGCCCACGCAAACCGAGAAAAAAAGATACGCGCTGGGCCACCCTTGGTCAGTACCTAACCTATGCCGAAAAAAAAGGTGTGACGCCAAACATTGCATCTTTTGTCGGCGCTACCCAGGTTAGGATGTACGTCCTGAACGCTGAAAACCGTGCTCCCAATCCAACTGAATTGACGCAAATGAAAAATCTGGTGCGGCAAGCCATGCAAGAAGGCGCATTCGGTCTTGGCTCATCCTTAATTTATGCACCTGCAGACTACGCCTCCACCAGCGAACTCACCGAATTGGCAAAGGTAGCCTCCTCTTACGGCGGTATGTACATTACCCACATGCGAAGTGAGAGTGACCGAATAATGGCGGCGTTGACCGAAACTTTCAGAATTGCCCATGAGGCTAAAATAAAAACAGAGATCTATCACCTTAAGATAAACCACGAACGCAACTGGAATAAAATTGACACAGTTATTAACCGGATAGACAGTGCACAAAAAGCAGGATTAAAAATTACCGCAAACATGTACACGTATAATGCCAGTGGCACCGGCCTTACTGCCAGGCTGCCAACCTGGGTGCAAGAAGGAGGCATGTCGGCCATGCGCAAACGCTTAAAGGATCCTGAAATCAGAAAACGAGTTTTAAAAGATCTGGAACTAGGAATCCCACAAAAAAATTCAGATCCACGAGACGTACTGATTCTTGCATTTCATAAAGACTCCCTGAATGAACTGTACCAGAATAAAAGGTTGGATGAAATTTCAAGATTGCATGGAAAAAACCCGGATGAGACCATGCTAGGTCTAATAATTGCAGATCAGTCCTCTTTTCCAATTCCCTGCATCTTTTTTTTGATTTCAGAAGACAATGTGAAACGGATGCTTAAACTTCCATTCGTATCCATTTGCTCCGATGCCGCAAGTATTGCCAATGAAGCTCCTAAAAATGAATCCCCTACCCACCCCAGAGCCTACGGTAGCTTTGCCAGACTTCTCGGTAAATACGTTCGGGAAGAAAAGATTATGTCGCTTGAAGAAGCCATTAGAAGAATGACTTCTCTTCCGGCAGCAAACCTTCAAATTGAAAAGCGTGGACTTCTGAAAACCGGTCACTATGCAGACGTCGTAATTTTTGATCAGGAAAACATAAGGGATAACGCTACCTTTTCAAATTCTCACGCCTATGCCAGCGGGGTGGAACATGTGTTTGTAAATGGGGTCCAGGTTTTGGACAACGGAGAACACACAGGAAAATTTCCAGGAAGAGCCATCAGAGGCGCTGGCTGGAAACAAAACCTTGCTTCCAAAAGAGTAATTCAACCAGCAAGAGCTGGACAATAAACCTCAACCAGCAGTCAGAATTTCAGGAGCTTGTTTGCTGATAACCAGGTACCAGCGAATTAGCTTTTTAATATCTGAGTTATACACCCTCGACTCATCATACTCAGGCAGGACCTGCATCATGAAATTTCTCAGATCTTTAGGATCCGCATCGTGGGTAATCGGTAGCGCGTCACCAAATTTTTTGTGAACAGCAACCAAGACGTCTTTTAATGGAGTGGTTCCTTCAGCAGTGTTGACATAAATGGATATTTCCTCCAGAACAGAAATTTTTTGATTGGCGGGTACAGCAAGTTTTGCTTTTGATTCGTCCATGGACTCCAGCAAAAAACCCGTACGGGTTGGACTGATAATTTTGAAGAGCCCACTTTTACCTGATACGGCGGCGATGTCTTTTAATTCCATAAATTTTTAGAGCGGCAAACTTAAACAATATTAATTTCTCCTAAGGCTTTACAAGTTTCTGGATCGATTCAAGAATCTCCCCTCTCCCGTTTTTTGTTTTGGAGGACGTGACCACCATTGGCGGAAGCTCTTCCCAGAATTCAAGCAGAACACCCTCGTAGTGTTTCAAATTTTTTTGAAGTTGTTGTCTGGTTAGCTTATCGGCTTTGGTAAAAACCAAAGTGAATGGCAGACCAGCCTGACCCATCCATTCAATAAACTGCAAGTCCTGGGCCTGCGGCTTTAATCGGGAATCAATCAAGACAAATGTATTTAGGAGCACTTCCCGCTCTGATAAATAAACGCTTATCATTTTTGAAAAAAGCTCCTTTTCTGACTTAGAAACGGACGCAAAACCATAGCCGGGTAAGTCAACCAGATACCAGGATCGATTGATCAAATAATGATTAATCAACCTTGTCTTTCCTGGCGTGGATGATATTTTGGCGAGATTGGAAATACCAACAATCATGTTGATGAGTGAGGACTTTCCAACGTTGGAACGCCCGATAAAGGCAAACTCCGGAAACCGATCTGTTGGACACTGTCCTGGTTTTGCACTACTCTTAACGAATTCTGCGCTTGATATTTTCATCCCCTAATTGAATTGGAAATCCAAACCCTTTTAAACCAGACGATTAGGCTTAGCACAAGGTAAGGAGGTCAACTTTTTTCGTTAAATTTAGCCCTTTGGCATCAATGAGGCTCATTTTTTCCCTGATCGCCCCGAATCACCACACACGGTTCCGGCTTATCCCGGCTATCGTTTTCTTTATTTTCCTCGGATCCACAAGGTTAACCTTTGCCCAGGATCAGGATCCTGCACAGGCACTTGAACTGTTGAACATGGCCAAAGAGATGCGCAAAGCTTCACTAGCCCCAAACGACATCCGCGAGATTATGGTCCAGGCTGCGAATCTCGACACCACCAACCTTGAAGCTAATTTTGATGCCGCGTGGTACCACCTGAGCACCATCGATCGGGACCGGGCGGAAATTTATCTGATGCGAATTTACCGTCAGCGTCCAACTTACCGGTCAGACCTCGAGTATTATATAGGACATAGCCTTCAATATGGACTCAAACTTGACAGAGCCATCGAGTACTACTACCTTTTTAGAAACAAAGTTGCTCAGGGCCGCACTGCCTATCGCGGGAGAATCACCCTAGCAGAGATTGATAAAAGAATTCAGGAGTGTAAAAACGGATTGGAATTCATGGCATTCCCCAAGGATTTTAAAATTGAAAACCTGGGGCCTGAAATCAATTCTGAATTTGATGATTATGGTCCATCGGTTAGCCTGGAAGAAGATTTAGTCATTTTTACTTCAAGAAGAAGCGATGGAAACCTGAACGATAAGGTTTATGAAAAAGATAATAAGCCTTATGAAGACATTTACTTTTCAAAAAAAAACTGATGGTAAATGGTCACGGGCGGCAAACATTGGCCCGCCGGTAAACATTCTCGAAAACAATGCCAATCTGGCTTTTTCTCCAGATGGTAAAACACTGTACTCCTATCAATACGGGGACATCTATTATTCTGATTCAAAGCCGGATGGTACATGGTCCGATCCCATTGTAATGCCCGACCCCGTGAACTCTGATTCGGTTGAATCGAGCATCACGGTATCGCGCGATGGAAAAACATTATACTTCGCCTCCAATCGACCCGGAGGATATGGCGGATTTGATATCTATACTGCCTACAAAGACAAAGACGGTAATTGGATTAACGTTCGAAATCTTGGACCAGTCATCAATTCAGCGTATGATGAAGAAGGGCCCTACATCGATTACACAGGAAGGATTCTTTATTTCAGCTCTAAGGGAAAAAAGACCATGGGTGAATACGACATTTTCCGTTCAGGCATGATCAGCTATAAAGAAAACAAGTGGACCGAACCGGAAAACCTCGGCTACCCAATCAACACTGCCTACAATGACCTCTACTTCACAGCAACTAAAGACGGTAAAAACGGATATTATGCCTCTGTGAGACCGGGCGGTTTGGGTTACCTGGATCTGTATCGTATTTCTATTCCTGAATTTAAATCAGAAGAGCAAAATAAAGTGGCGGAACAAGCCAAATCTACTGAGCAACCAAAACCTGAAACCACTACCACTCCAGTAAAGCCAACCCAAACGGAAGTTGTTCCAACCGTAGTGAATGGACAGGACGCGAAGACAAAAGAAACACAGCCTAAATCAACAGTCCAACCAATCCGGGAAAAAGAGGCAACTCCCGCCACGGTTAAATCGACGGTCAGGGTCGCTGTGGTGGATGGCAGTACAGGACAAAAGGTTGACGCAACGGTCAGTTTGCTAGGCAATGATGGAAAACCAGTGGCTAAATTTTCTGGAGCCGGAGGCGATTACAACACTGAATTTAATCTGGCATCACCAAGTGAGTACCGCCTTGCTATTGAAAAACCAGGTTACCTATTCCAAAATTTAAGCCTTAAACTCACCCCGGGTACTACAGCCACACGCACTGTAAACCTTCAACGCGTAAGAGACGGATCTTCCGGAACACTTAGGCATATATTCTTTGGATTCGGTTCAGATGTTTTAACCAGCGAATCCGCTTCAGAGCTTGAACAATTGGTACAACTTATGAAAACCAATGCCGCTGCCAGAATTGAAATTGTTGGTCATACCGATAACTATGGTCCTGCAAATTTCAATCTTGCCTTATCCAAAAAGCGGGCAGTTGCGGTACAGCAATATCTGATCGGGAAAGGTATTGGTGCCAGTCGGATCACCTCCGACGGATTCGGTGAATCAAGACCACTGGTATCCAACGACGATGAAAGGGATGGACGGGAAATCAACCGCAGGGTTGAATTCAGGATCCGTCAATAATCACCTTTTTATACCATCTTTGCCACAATTTTGCATTGATGGTAGTTCCCTACAAAGATCTTAACGAAGGAAAAAAAGAGCAGGTAGCACGGATGTTTGATAACATCAGTGGTCGGTACGACCAGCTCAACCATCTGTTAAGCCTCGGCATTGACAAACTGTGGAGAAAAAAAGCGATCCGCCACCTGGAACGTTTCAAGCCATCAAGAATTTTAGATGTGGCTACGGGTACAGGGGATTTTGCCATCCAAGCCTCGAAGATTGATCAAAGCTCAGTTATCGGAGTCGACATTTCAGAAGGAATGCTGGAGGCCGGAAGAAAGAAAATTCAACGTTTAGGGCTTACTGAAAGGGTAAGACTGGAAAATGGCGATTCAGAAAATTTACAATTCGAGGACAATTATTTTGATGCTGTCATCGTTGCCTTTGGAGTAAGAAATTTTGAGGATTTGGATAAGGGACTAAAAGAGATCAATCGCGTTTTGAAGCCGGGCGGAAGGCTGGTGGTGTTGGAAATATCAGAACCCGACAAATTCCCCTGGAAACAACTCTTTGACTTTTATTTCAAACGAATACTACCGATCACGGGGAAAATAATTTCGGGTGACAGCCATGCATACACCTACTTACCCGAATCGGTTTCAGCTTTCCCGAAGGGAAAAGCATTTCTTAATCGACTGGCGAATTGTGGCTTTGAACAAGCAACCTGGGAAAGACTGACCTTTGGCATATGTGCATTCTATTCAGCAGAGAAACCATATTAACCGGACTAGGCATCGTTATGATGCTCAGCGCTGAAGCACAGTTTTTGACCTGGGCCAGGAGAAACAATCCTGAATACGACCGAAGGAAAATAAGCTATGGCTTTTCGATCGGAATTCATAACTCAGCGTATCAGATTCGATATTCAGAGGAATTTGTGAAATCCTTGGATGAGTTGCATTCCGTTATGCCAAGGTTCAAGAAAGGCTTTTCACTTGGATTTTTGGTAAACCGGAGATTCAATGAAAATTTTGACCTGCGCCTGATGCCCAAAGCTGGATTCTACGATCATGAGTTGGTGTATAACTATACAGACCGAACTTCTAAAAGCATCCAGATAGAAACCACTATGGTAGAGTTTCCCACGTTATTAAAATATAAATCAGCCAGAAGAGGAAATGTTAGGATGTATATGGTTGGCGGGTTTACCCCAGGCATCGAGGCATCCGGTAAGGAATTTGTTACCGACGATAGCGATCAGATCCAGATAAAAAAAACCAATGTTTCCATTGACGGCGGTATGGGATTTGATCTTTATTTCCCGCTCTTCAAATTCTCTCCTGAAATACGTTACAGTCGGGGTCTTAGGAACATTCTTCGACCTGTCGAGGATCCGGCTGACGTGAACATCTTCAGAAAAAGTCTGAACAACATCTCCACCAACACCATTTCCATTTACCTGATTTTCCAATAAACATGGGCAACAATCAAAAAACCGTTTTCATTACAGGCGCCACTTCAGGAATTGGACTTGCTACTGCACGCCTCCTTTCTGAGCATAATTTTCGGTTAATTATTTGCGGAAGACGTAAAGAAAGATTGGAAAATTTAAAACAGGAGCTCTCCTCAAAAACCGAAATCCTGGCACTTTCTTTTGATGTACGTAATCGCCAGGATGTAAAGACTGCAATTGCCTCTCTGCCATCCACATGGCAATCAATCGACGTACTGATCAACAATGCAGGAAATGCCCATGGGCTTTCCATGATCCAGGATGGAGACCAGGACGATTGGGATGCCATGTTGGACATTAATGTGAAGGGCCTTCTGAATGTATCGAAAGAAATTCTACCAGGAATGACTGCCCAAAATTCAGGACACATCATAAACATTGGCTCCATTGCTGGAAAGGAGGTTTACGCCAAAGGAAATGTTTATTGTGCCAGTAAATTCGCTGTAGACGCCATTACGCAAGGCATGAGGATTGACCTCAATGCGCACGGAATTAAGGTCACAGGAATCCATCCGGGGCTGGTTAATACTGAATTTTCAAAAGTGAGGTTCAAGGGGGATAAGGAAAAAGCTGATAAGGTTTATGAGGGAATGTCACCGCTGTATGGAGAGGATGTCGCGGATGTTATACTTTTCGCAATCACCCGGCCGGCACATGTGCAACTTGCTGACCTGGTTATATTTCCAACCGCTCAGGCCTCAAGCACCACTGTCTTAAGAAAAAATAGCTGAATTAGTTTTTAAATCCGATCGTACTAGAAGCACAATGTCCCTTAGAGCCTTCGAAGGTATATTGCAAGTAGTAGATACCTGTGGCTCCAGCCTGTAGTTCGACGGATGAAAGAATTTGTCCACTGACCTTATTTCCACCAATAGGATTTCTGTTCTGATCGAAGATGTTTAGGACAATACCATCTGGACCTGCGCCTTCTGTGCAAATCAGGATACGGTATTTAGTTCCTTTCGTAAAAACGTATGAATATTCCACTTTGGCTCTTTGCCCTGCCTGGCCATCAATCTTGTAGTTCTTTAAGAATTTGAATCCATCGGTGAGCTTGGCAAGACATGCTGCGGAGTAACTATCAGCATTACATTGGGCTTTTAATTCTGAGCTGGAGGACAAAGCCACTATGAAAAAGAATAAAAATAGAAGGCGTTTCATGGCTGGCTTAATTAACAATCTTTTCTCTGATTTGAGCAGTAATCAGCGCAATGCTTCGAACCTGTTCATCCGTAATCGTAACCGTCTCTTTACTGTTGTCACGAATAATTCCGACTCCGTTAACCACCTCTATGGTAGGCTTTTCATAAACACCACTGATCAGTACCTCTGAATAGGCCTGCTCTAACTCTTTCATATCTTCTTCCAACTCAAAAATGTGTTTATCGGATTGGTAAAATGGATAGAGTAGCAAAAGCTTTTCCAATACTGTCTTCTGACTTCCAATGTTTTCCCTGATTTCAGGATGGTTAGGGTTATGGAGGTAAGCCTGACACAGGACGTTCATGGCCTCAATCCAACCCCCGGTAAGCATGACAACACTTAACTCAGAGCGTTTCCGCTCCTGTAAGTAGAGATTTATGTTGTTGAAATTTTGTGTTGAAATGAGCAGCAGCGAATCTATGTCGTCGCTGTTTCCCGCTAGCCTGGAAATCACTTCCATATCAAAGAATTGACCGATATCCAGGTCGTTGGCCAACTGTTTGATACTGGTTAACAATCCAATGGCATCTTTATTCTTTCCATAAATGTTGGTGTAATAAAGATCAGATCCATAAACTCCAACATTCAGTGCTTTGCTGAAAACCGTATTGTATTTAGAAATATTTTCAGGGGCATTTAACAGGTCCTTTTCGTATTGCATGCCTGAGGTCTTTAGAAGCGAAGACACTTCAACAGGGCTTGGAATTTGCTGAAGAATACCCTCAACGAATTGGTCGTTGATCCCGGGAACCAAAGTCCCCAAAGAGTCCACATTTAGGCTGTCTCTAAATTCCTGGTCATCACTTTTGGGTGAAGGAGAGCAGGCAAAAATCAGTAAAGGGAGGGCCAGCAAGGCTATCCTCATAGGTTCATCATTCGGTCGTAAAAATACAACGGACAATGCTTTAATCAAATTCCCTGCCAGAACCCTGCTAGTCTTGGGGTACTGGTCTTCCAAAGAAGGCAATAACCTTATGAAACCACCTGAAATAAAGGGAAAAGTACATGGTAGCAGAGAGTAACCAAATAGCCAAAAGATTGAATTGAAGGGTAGAAAATTGAATTCCTAGCCAACTTTTGAATGGGACATAAAATGGCGCCCGGTAATCCAGCAAGCCTGACGGCTGATGATCCATAAATATAGGATTGGCTTGCCGGATAAGCTTATCGCCGGACTGTGTTACCGGTTCTGGAGTTTTAACATTTCGAACCAGGTCAGCCATGCTTTGATTGAAGAAGGTATTCTGCTCGCTCAATAAATCGGTACGGTACTTCCTACGAATAAAATCCATTTTCTTTTCAAGCAACGCGGATGCTTTATTGTATTCATCCTGATACCTGTTTTCGTAGGTGGTTAAAAAGACATCCAGCTGCTCCAAATTTAACCGTGAAAGATCCGACAGATCATCTGACAATTTTGGTTTACCTCCAAATTCGAGATCACCTAGCCATCGGTTAATTACCTGAAGTGATTCCGAAGCACGCTGCCTGGCTTGCTCACTTGGCGCATCAAGATATTTATCCAATACTTCCACCCTCTCCCTCAATTCATCCGAGAGCCACCTGGCGTTGTAGTCTGCATCAGCCTTTGCCTTTTCGTATTCATAAAAAGGAGTCATATAGGGGTTCTCCTTGTACTGATAGACAGCCAGTGCTTCATAAGACCATCTTGAAACCATCAGATCCGCAATAACCGGTACTTTACCTTTAGAGGATAAATACGGATTAAGCTTGTCAAAGCTGAACAACACCCCACTCAAAACCATTTGTGGAATGAGCAAAAGTGGGATAAGAATGTATACGGTTACCGCCGAGTTAAAAGAGTCGGAAATGTTTAATCCCAGAACATTGGCAAAGCAGGAAGCAGAAAATAAAACAGCCCACATCGCTAAGTTCATCTCTTTGATTTCGAGGATATAGTTTCCAATCAAAACGAAGGTTAGTGTTTGGATGGCTGAAAGACCAAACAGCAATAAAACCTTAGAAGACAAATAACTGTTTCGACTAAGGTTCAGAAAGGATTCACGCTTAAGGATTTTGCGATCACGAATGATTTCCTCAGCGCTAACGGTCAACCCCATGAACAACGCAACAATCACAGCCATCAAAAAAAAGGCAGGTAGATTCTCGTTAAACCGCAAGGCGTATGCAGTGCCCTTGGCTGTGTTCAAATACTTAATAATGAAGGAAAGAAGGAATGCCAGGACAGGGGCCTCCAAAAAGTTAATTAACAGGTATTGCTTATTGCTGATTTTGGATTTGAGATCCCGTGATAAAAAAATCCATGCTTGCTTGATGCGTCCCGGGATCCTGAGACCTGAAACCGGTGGATCGCTGATGGATTGAATCTTTGGAGAAATGAAAGAATTTCTAAAATGGTCGTACCACTGAGAAGGATTGACTTTACGCTTGGCTGTTATTTGTCCGAATTCATCCACCACCTGGCCTCAATGATTGAGAATATTTGTTCCGGGTTGACATTGCCGCAGGTTTCACACTGCCCTCGATGACTATCGACCTGATGAGCGGCTTGTTTAAACCACGTAATGGCCTCTACCGGCGCACCCGAATACACCGGATAGCCTCCGAAATCCATGATGATCATTTTATCAAACATCTTATAGATGTCCGACGAAGGCTGGTGTATGACAACAAAAACCAGTTTACCCTTAAGTGATAGCTCCTTGAGCAAATCAATCACATTCTCTGAATCCCTAGAAGAAAGTCCCGAGGTTGGTTCATCGAGGAAAAGAACTGCCGGCTCACGAATTAGCTCCAAAGCAATATTTAATCTTTTACGTTGGCCACCACTAATGACCTTATCTAACACACTGCCAACTTTCAAATCCTTTCTTGAATCCAGCCCCAGGTCTTCCAGAACCTCATCAACTTTTTTCCTGAGTGCTGGCTCAGACAAACCATCGAAACACAATCTGGCGTTGTAGTATAAATTTTCATAAACGGTCAGCTCTTCAATAAGCAAATCATCTTGCGAAACATAACCTACAACACCCTCAAGTTCCTCAGGATGCTCGTTGAGATCAAACCCATTTATTTTGATAGAACCAGTGGTTGGCTTTTCGATCCCGGCCAAAACATTTAAAAGTGTGGTTTTGCCAGCACCACTGGCGCCCATAATTCCGATGAGTTTTCCAGGGCCTTCCGCAATCTGAATGTTTCTTAATCCGACGGCACCATTGGGAAAACGGTATTCATTGATTATAGCCTGATAAGACAACCGGGTAGTTTTGATGCTGTCGTTAAACGCTGCAACAACATCGGAATAGTAGATAACATCTCCGGAGGTGGTCTTAATAATGCTCCCCGGCGAAAAAAGATAAACCCGCCCCCTGAGCAGTGCCTGTCCGTTAAGTGTGTTAAGCTCCTCTCCTTCATACTTCACAAATTGTGAATCGATGCTGGCAATTCGTACGAAGGCAAAAAAGCCACCTGCCCCGGTAGGAATAAACTTTTGGAGCGAGGAGGGTTGATAATTCTTATGGGTAAAAATTAAGGCATTGGGATGATTGAGGTTTTCGGCTTTGATGGCCGTAACCAGCATCTCAAGTAACTTAAATTCCAGCGGTTCAATATTAAAAACAGAGGCAACCGTTGAGATGATCTCCATTCGGTTGGGCGTGAAGTGGTGATCAGATCCCACCAACTCCAACAACTTAACCACCACAACAATTTTTTGCTTCCTGGTTAGCGTCTTATTTATGGTTTTACAAATGTTCAGGGTTTGGACCGTGTCCTTAACACTTGCCAGTGTGCCTTCTGAATCGGAAGAACCAGCATAACCAGACAACTTGTCGTAAAGTGCCATGTAGGCGCCAACGGCAGCCTGATCCAACTCCTGTCTGAAAAACCCCTGAACAAAGTTTCTTTCCGTTGCTGTGGCCCCTTCATCCTGCTTCGAAATGATGGCAAAAAGTTGCGTTAGGGCCTTTAAAATTTCCTGACTCATGGGAACTCAAAGATATACCGACAACAGGAGATTCTTAAGTCTCAACATCGGACCTTTCAAAGACTATTTTTATCGAAAGCCAACGGCAGCAGGCTTGCTGCAGAGGGAAACTGAAACCATTTTTTGCCAGGACCAAACAAAACAATTCGAATCGGTTTTTTTTGACGCTCTTCAAACTCAAACAAGACTTGTCGACATGCGCCACAGGGAGTTGCAGGCACTAGGTCTTTTTCCTTCGCACGCTGCGCTACCACTGCCAGTCCATGAATCTTGTGACCGGGATAAATGGCTGAAGCGGCATACAAAACCACTCTTTCAGCACACATGCACAATGGATAGGATGCATTTTCCTGATTCGAGCCAGGAACCACAGTACCATCATCAAGGATCAATGCGGCACCTACCTTGAATTTTGAATAAGGCGAGTATGAATGGCTTGTAGCCTCCTTGGCCTTATTAATCAGATACCTGCTTTCCCTATCCAGGGATTCAGCAGCGTCGAATGTCAGGTAATCACTCATAACAGGCTTTGGATTCAAAAACACAACTAAATATCTCCTTAATTGGCTGTTTGAAGGTAGAAATTTAAATTTAACCTTTTGGTGATCAAATCAGGACCTCAGACAAAAAGGAACCATCAACGGTGAAGAATCATATACTTCTCTTGGGTGCAGGGCGGTCCTCCGCAGCTTTGATAGATTACCTTGGCCGGGCAGCAGCAAGCCATGGGTGGACCTTGACGCTGGGTGATCTTTCGGAGGAAGCAGCACAAAAAGCAGTAAAAGGAAATAATCAGATTCGCGCCATCCAATTTGATCTTTCGGATTCCTTTAAGGCGTCAGAAGAAATTTTAAAGGCAGAAGTTGTCATTTCATTGTTGCCACCTCATTTACATCCTGAAGCCGCAAGGATGTGTTTATTGCATAAGAAGCATTTTTTAACCGCAAGCTATGTGAGTGAATCCATGAAATCCCTCGATAGGGATGCTAAGGAATTCGGATTGTTGTTTCTAAACGAGTGTGGACTGGACCCCGGCATCGACCACATGAGCGCCATGCAGGTAATTGATTCTATAAAAAGTAAAGGCGGAACCTTAAAGGCCTTCAGATCATTTACAGGTGGACTCATTTCACCTGAAACCGCTCCCGGAAATCCATGGCGCTATTTATTTACCTGGAATGCAAGAAATGTTGTGACAGCGGGCCAAGGTGTAGCCACCTACCTGGAAGACGGAACAGAGCGGAGGATTCCTTATCAAAAACTATTCACGAGGTTATTTCCAATTGAAGTAGCCGGTCTTGGAAAGTTTGATGGCTATGCGAATAGGGATTCGCTGCAGTACCGGAAAATTTATGGATTAGAAAAAATACCTACGTTGCTGAGGGGCACATTACGGTATACTGGTTTTTGTCAGGCATGGAACCTACTGGTTCAACTGGGAATTTGCGATGACCATTCTGAATGTGTTACAAATGAAAATCAAAGCTGTGGTGATTTAATTGAAAAGTTTCTTCCGCCTGGTTCCGGTGATTTAAGAACGAGGGTTGCGCTTTACCTAGGGATTAATTCAAATGATCAGCGACTTGACCTACTGGAATGGTCTGGTTTTTTCAGTAAGGAGGCTATAGGTGCGACATCCAAAACGGCTGCTGAAGCCACCGAATTTATTTTAAATAAAAAATGGAGAATGAAGTCAGGTGACTTGGATATGATTGTTATGTGGCATCAATTCATCTATGAACTGGATGGAAAAGAAAAGGAAATTCAAAGCAATCTTGTGGTTGAAGGTGTTACCGGGGAACCTACAGCGATGGCAAAAACTGTGGGACTCCCATTGGGCATTGCAGCTAAACTTTTGCTTGAAGGGAAACTGACGTTGCGCGGGGTACAGATTCCGGTACAAAGAGAATTCTATGAACCAATTCTTGCTGAATTATCCATAAATGGAATTACTTTGAGTGAGAATCACATTCGATGAACACCGCAACAACCAATCACTCCCCCGCTTATCGCCTCTGGAAATTTCTAGAGAATGCAGTATTTGTTCTTGTGTTCGTCACCGTGCTTTACGGTTTAATCAGTGCATTTTCCCAATCAACCTGGACAAGCCTGATGGGCATGGGTTTCGCACAGGATATTTCAGAACCGATCGAAAATAAAGAGTTCTATAAAAGCATTCTTGCAGTCTTATCCATTTTGACCACCTTTTTTATTCTGGTGGAGTTAATTGTTCTAACGTATTCGATTTGGAGGGAATCACCCGAAAAATCCTTTTCCGAAAAATGGAGTCAGTTGGTAACGGATGTGAAGTTTAAGTACAAGTCAAATTTTCTTTCCAGGGCATTCAATGAATATCTGTCGAAGGCAGTGGTGATTTTTGTGTACCTCCTGTGGATGCCCTACTTCGAAAAGTTTGCACTTTTCAAGGCCGGCAACACTTGGTACTGGTGGCTGTATGCGTACCTAATGTGGGAGCTTACCTATTGGATCTGGCATTACGCTGCCCACCGGATAAGGTTATTTTGGTGTCTCCATGCGCCACATCATACACCGTCGGAAATGAACCTTACGGTTGCCTGGGTACATTTTTTTGCAGAAGGGTACTACACAGCTTTTATCCAGGTTCCCCTGTTGATGTTCTTAGGAGTACGACCTGAAATGGTTGCCATCATTTTAGTCATCGACGGAACATGGGGTACCTTCATCCATGCTGGTGAGCGGGCCTTCAAAAATGGTAAGTTTGGTTTCCTTCAGCATTTGTTGATCACACCCTCCCATCACAGGGCGCATCACGCTAGAAATCCATTGTACATCGATACCAATTTTTGCGTGTTGTTGCCTTTTTGGGATTGGCTTTTTGGGACCCTTCAACCCGAACGAAAAGAGGTACCATTGGAATACGGAATCACCCGACCTGTTGACACATCAGATTGGATTGATTTTTATTTTGGTGAATGCATTGGTTTATTCAACGATGTAAAAAATGCGAAGGGGTTTAAAAACAAACTTCTTTTTTGCATCAAGCCGCCGGGTTGGGCGCCTGAAAGTCAGGTGAAAACCGCTGCATGGATACGTCAGGATTTTCTTAAGGGCAAAGAGCAGCTTGGTGAAACCAGCCGAGACAGATTAATCAAACAGTTCGCAGGTAGTCGATAATTTTAAGAAAAATAAAAACAAATGAATTTCCTCAGATCAATTTTCGCGACAGCATTAACCCTTCTGATTTGTTTCCAGACTAGTGCACAAAAGGAGTTGAATCCACGTGTAAAACAGGATAAGGACAAACAATTCGTCAAGTCTGAAATTGATTTAAAAAGTTCCGGGTATAAAAAAGTTGCCAGGGAGATCTGGGCCAATGCTGAATTGGGTTACCTGGAAAATAAAAGTTCAGCATTGCTTCAGGATGTTTTAAAGAAGGAAGGCTTCACGGTTGAAGCTGGAGTATCCGGAATGCCAACTGCCTTTGTCGCCACCTATGGCAGCGGCGGCCCCGTTATCGGGATACTTGCTGAATTTGATGCACTGCCGGGGCTTTCTCAGGATACAGCCTTTGTCAAGAAACCAATTATTGAAGGAGCCGGTGGACACGGATGTGGTCACCATTTGTTTGGCACAGCCAGTGTGGCGGCAGCGGCATCCCTTAAAAACTGGCTTGCACAAACTGGAAAATCCGGAACCATAAAACTTTTTGGCACACCTGCAGAGGAAGGTGGAGGCGCAAAGGTTTATATGGTTCGTGATGGTTTGTTTAATGGTGTTGATGCAGTGTTGCACTGGCACCCTTCTGATGCAAACGATGCAAGTCCTGAAACTTGCCTTGCCATCAAACAAGGAATTTTTCGATTCCGTGGACGGTCGGCCCATGCTGCAGCTGCACCCTACGCCGGCCGATCAGCGCTCGATGGTGTCGAAGCCATGAATCATATGGCAAACCTAATGCGTGAACATGTGCCACAGGAAACACGGATTCATTATGTCATTAAAAACGGAGGACTCGCACCGAACGTTATTCCTGATTTTGCGGAAGTGGAGTACATGGTCCGACATCCAGATGCCCGGGTGGTGGATGAACTCTGGACCCGTCTGGCCAAATGTGCCGATGGAGCAGCAAATGGGACTGAAACAAGTGTTGAAACTGAAATCATTTCAGGATCCTACAATCTCATGCGCAACGAGGTACTGGCAAGAGCCATGCATAAAAATCTGGAGCAAGTTGGAGGTGTGATTTACTCCAAAGAGGATCTAGCTTTTGCCAACGAGATTCAAAAAACATTGACTGGAAAAGTGCCTGATATCGGTCAGGCCCAAAAAATTGAAAATTTTAAAACCGATGGATTCTTTTATGCTTCCACCGATGTTGGTGACATCACATGGGTAGTGCCCAGCACTGGATTAGGTACAGCTACCTGGGTTCCGGGAACTCCTGCACACTCCTGGCAGGCTGTAGCCGCAGGCGGAACCAATATTGGGTACAAGGCGATGGCCAATGCAGCAAAAGCGATTGCCATGACCGGTGTGGATATCATCAACAATCCTGACCTGGCCAAACAGGCACGCGCTGAACTGAATCAAAAACTTGGACCAGACTTCAAGTACAAATCCATGATTGGCGACCGTAAGCCTCCATTGGACTACAGAAATTTTAAAAAGTAATCAGGCGTCTGCCTGGGTCAGCCACCTCCAAATTTTCCCAAAAACAGTTTTTGGAGGTTTGGGCGGAGCTGAGATGGAGGTTGCCTCAGACTTTTGCTTTTTTCGAGGTTTCTCTGAAGACTTAGGCTTGCTCTGCTTGTTGAAGTAAGCCATCGTTCGTTGCTCTTTTTTAAGCCGGAGCTCCTCCTGCTTTTGCCGCTCCAATTCCTTTGCTTCACGCTTACGTTTTTCTTCCATTGGATTTCTCCATGGTCGCTGCTCACGAGGTCTGTCCCTGTAGGATTTTCTATGACCTTCGACGCTTAACTGCTCGGCTGGTTGAATCTCTTTCTCAGGTTTTTTTGGAGGCTCAGGCAATTCAATTTTTCCAAGAATTTTAAGTCCAGGAAGATCAATTTTAGGGGCCTTAATCGTATCTGGAAGCTCAGGGGTGACCGGCTCAGCAGGGCTCGATTCAATTTCAACAGGCCGATCGATTGAGGGAGCGGGGGGTGGTAAAGGTTCATCCTTTTCCAAATCGCCAGAAAAATCTGACAGGCGATGTGGAGCCAATGTTGCTACAACCTTTCTTACCAAGTCATCCGAAAGCCTTGCATTGGTACCGCCATCCGTTAATAGATCATATTTTTCAAGAAAATCTTCTATATCACCTGGACTGATGTCCAATTTTCGGGCTAGTTGACCAAGTCTCATGGGTTCAAAAGGTAAGGACTACAAATATAAAATGAGAAGACTGATCGACAGCGTGAATTTTCCCAGGATCAGATTTTCTTTGGCGCTGGCATAAAGTGGGGCGGGTACAATTTGATAACCGAGTCTGCATTTAATTCAGATGGCTGTAAATGTTTGATCAGGATATTTCCAATTTCGTCGAGGGTAACCCATTCAGAAAAATCACCCCCAGGGTTATAGGACCGGTTGATGGGTGTATCGATGGTGCCAGGAACAATTACTTTCACCCTGACGTTCGATCCATCTGCATTGATCATATCGGCTAATGTGAATAACAGGGATTTGGATAAGCTATATGCGAGGTAATCCTTACCAACTTTAGCCAGAAGCGCAGGGCGTGCACCGATCAAAAAAATTTGCCCTCCATCGGATTGAGTTTTCATCAACTGAACCAGAGGTTTCAGAACGTGGTAAGCAGTTTCAAAATTGAGCGCTATCATTCTCCTTAATTGCGCACTGGTGGTTTGGGATAAATCACCGGACTCAAATCCACCAACCAATAAACAACCTACCTGAATAGAACCAAGATCTTTGTGGCATTGCTTCACCGTATCAGCAACTTCAATTTCATTTTGAAGATCAATTTTTATGAAGTTAACTTTGGTTAAGTGATTCCCGTTTTCTTTCTGATCGAGGGCAACTATTTTGTAACCTTCTTGAGAAAAACGTTTGAGCAGAGCACTTCCAAGGTTTCCACTTGCACCAGTAACCAGGATATTTTTCATGCTATTGAGCTTTAGTTTTCAACGACAGCCATCACCCATTTAATCTTTATTTCAGGAATTCAGCAAAAGCATAACCATTTTTGGTTTAGCCATAAGCGTTCCATAAATCGAAGGTAATCTTTCCGATTTATAAATAACTCCGGCCCACGGCTTGGGACAACTCAAGCCTCATTATTTAAACACATGATCGCCTCTAAAAAATGACAAAATCAGTCAATCCTCAATTTCTTTGACCAACCCTAAGTAGAACCAAAATCCATTCCCCATCATCAAAAACGACACAATCCAAAAAGTTGAGCGGAACATTAAAATTTAGGTGGCGACAGTCTTAGTTTAAAACAATCAAAATATTAATTTACTTTTCTGTTCGTCTAAACGTACCCCTGCCCTTTCACAAAACCCATGAAATGAGAAAACTATTTACCCTCCTTTTCTGTCTGGGAACCATCCTGGTCTTCGCGCAGAAAATAACCCTAACCGGTAAGGTAACCGATTCATCCGATGGCAGTCCATTGCCTGGCGTAAACATTCTTGAAAAGGGAACCAACAATGGTACTTCCACCGACCTTAATGGAAATTTTTCAATCTCGGTCGGTCCTGGAGCCAGCCTTACGGTGTCCTTCATAGGATACTCAGCACAAGAGGTGGTCGTTGGAACCCAAACCTCATTACAAATCATCCTTCAACCGGACAATGTAACCCTTACCGATGTTGTGGTCATCGGTTACGGAACTATAGAAAAACGGGATGTAACAGGGGCTATTTCCTCAGTGAACAACAAAGATTTTAAAGATCAGCCGCTCGTAAATGTTGCCGGTAATCTTCAAGGCAAAATGTCAGGGGTAAACATTACCTCCGCGTCGGGTACGCCGGGTGCCGGACTTTTGGTAAGCATCCGTGGCGCAGCCAATCCATTGTATGTGGTAGATGGTGTGCCGATGCTTAGTGAAAGCAACTCATCAATTGCTACATCGTTCGATACGGAAGGCAATGTTGTGGGTAGCGGACAAAATATCAGTTCAATTTCAGACATCAATCCTAATGATATTGAATCGGTGGAAGTTTTAAAGGATGCTTCGGCCGCAGCCATTTACGGTGCTCGTGCTGCGAATGGCGTTATTCTGATCACCACCAAAAGAGGAAAATCAGGTAAGACCAAATTCAATTTCAATCATTATACAGGAATTCAACAACCGGCCAGAAAAATTGAGTTTTTAAACAGTAAAAAGTTTCTGGATCTGATTCAAGAGGCAAGAGCCAATGATTTGGCCCTATACAATGATGACAATTCTATTTTCGGCGAGGATTTCGATTCAAGTGTCTTAACCGATCCATTGAACTATAGTGAAGATGGCACCAACACAGTATGGCTTGATGAGGTTTTAAAAAATGCCGCAATCAGGAACTATGAAGTTTCGGCTTCGGGTGGAAATGAGAAAACAAAGTTTTTTGCCGGTGGAACTTATTTTGATCAGGATGGAATTGTCATCAATTCGGGTTATCGACGGTTGAGCACCAGGCTTAACCTTGATCACCAGGCAACCGACCGGGTATCGATTGGTGTGAATTTCAGTGCCTCTAACTCGTCTAACCGCCGAAGCTTCAATGACAATACCTATACAGGAATTATTACCAATGCACTGGGCGCTTCACCTTTGATGCCGGTTAAAGATGAGGATGGCAACTATGCTGACTATACCTTATACCAGGTCAATTGGCTCTCCGACAATCCTGTTCTATCGGCCAATGAAATCAGGGCATGGACCAAAAGCAACAGATTAATCGGATCAGTGTTTGGAGAAATCAAACTCCATGAAAATCTAAAATTCCGAAGCAGCTGGTCTGCAGATTTCAACGGTGTTACGGATGACCAATTTTTTTCACCCATCACCGCCGATGCCTCGGCAGTGGGTGGAAAGGCCTATACCTCTGATTTTCAACAAACCACATGGCTCAGCGAAAATATTTTTACGTTCAATAAATCGGTTGGAAAAAGTTCGATCAATGCGATAGCAGGCTACACCATGCAGGAAACCTCATCGCGCTTTACCTCCCTGAGCGGACAAGGATTTCCAAGCGTTAGCGGACTGGAAAATCTATCCAGTGCTGCCCTATTAACCAAGGGAACAGGAAATAGCACCTCGTTTGGTCTGGTTTCCTATCTGGGAAGAGTGAACTACGAGCTTGATTCAAAGTACCTACTGTCTGCAACGATCAGAGCAGACGGATCTTCGCGTTTCTCTCAAAATGACCGCTATGGATTTTTTCCTTCCGTTTCCGGAGGCTGGAGACTGTCGAGGGAAGCATTTTTTGGCGAGCGTGACTGGCTTAACGAACTAAAACTAAGGGCGAGTTATGGCGTCACTGGTGACCAGGAGATTGGAAATTTCCAGAACGTTTCCTTTTGGCAACCGGCTCGATACGTTGGGCAGTCAGGCCTTAGGCCACGAAATATTGCAGATCCAAACCTCACCTGGCAAACCAATAAATCAATAAATGCCGGAATAGATTTTGAACTATTCAAAGGAAGGCTGAGCGGATCTGTCGACTATTTCAAGTCGAATAAATTTAACCTTCTATCAAACGATATTATTCCAGCCACTACGGGGTTTGCAACGATCACCCGCAACAAAGGTGAGATTGAAAATAGAGGCTGGGAATTTTCACTCAACAGTGTTAATGTGAGCAACGATCGTATTCGCTGGAATACCTCCGTCAATATTTCCTTTATAAAAAATGAAATCAAGGATTTAAGCAATGATGGACTTCTACTCAATGCTTACTCAGACCTCTCTCCTACGCACATCCTTAAAACAGGTGAATCGCTTGGAACATTTTGGGCTGTAAAATACGCGGGGGTAGATCCGCAAACTGGTGACGCACTTTTCTACAACGTGGATGGCGATAAGGTTCCAGCCGCTGAAGTCTCAACTGATGATGCACAGATCGCAGGAAAAGCCATTCCGGATTATTTCGGCGGACTAAACAATACCCTTCAGGTTGGAAATTTTGATTTCCTTATTGCAACACAGTTTAATGTAGGCAACAGCATCTACAACCTAATTAAAGCAACCTACCTCAACATGGGCTGGTCAAATGAAGGAGGTTTGGATCAGGTTTACGCCAACAATTCGGTTGAAGTCGAAAAAAGATGGAAAAAGCCTGGCGACAAGACCTCGGTTCCAAGAGCATCTTTTATCAATCAGAATTATGTTGAAAACAGCACGCAGTTTATTGAAGACGGTTCCTTCTTTCGCATTAGAACCCTGTCGGGAGGTTATACCTTCAAGCCTAAACAAGGTGGTTTCTTCAACAGCTTAAGGGTTTACGCTCAGGTTCAAAACCTTCATGTATTCACCAAATACTCTGGCTTCGATCCGGAAGTGAGCTCAACAGGTTCCTCAGACCAACGGGTCTCAGGAATTGATTACGCGGCGTATCCGCAACCACGTACCTATATGATCGGATTTAACCTTTCCTTTTAAACCGAATGACCATGAAAACAATCAAATATCTATTTCTGGCGCTGTCGGTTTTATCCTGTAATGTTCTAGACCAGGTTTCACCGAATGATGTTGCCGACGGCAGCGTATTTGACTCTGAAGATGGCGCCAATGCGGCCCTGATTGGTTTGTACAGCTCGATGCAATCAAGAGATTATTATGGCGGCTATTATCCACTGGTTGCAGATTTGTACAGCGACATCGGAACAGCGGGTGGATTCGACAATGTTGCCTTGGATGAAATAAATATCCTCGACGTTACCACTGCCAACATTATTACTGAGAACATATGGCTTTCAATTTATGGAACCATCGCTGGCGCCAACGCCATTGTAGAGCGTGTCGGTTTGGTTTCAGATCCCGGGTTTACGCAGACTGAAAAGGACCATATCAAAGGGCAGGCTTTAGCCATACGGGCACTGGCGCATTTTGATTTGCTCAGGATGTTCGGAGAGCATTGGAACAGCTCCTCAGCCTTTGGAATACCGGTGGTGACTAAAATTCAAAAAGCCAGTGACGTTGTAGCGCGCAGTGGCGTTTCCGCTGTTTACGATGCCATCCTTGCTGATTTAACCGCTGCCGCAACACTCGTGGATGGAGATGAACGATCAACCGAATTTATGAATGTGGTCGCCATCAAAGCGCTCGCTTCCAGGGTTCAACTTTACCGCGGAAACAAAACTGCTGCGGCAAGCCTTGCAACTGAGGTAATAGAAGATGGCCAATATGAATTGCTTGATGCGGGAAGCATCGAAAAAATTTATACTTCCCCTTACCGGGCATCTGAATCGTTGTTTGAACTCACTTTCGACATTCAAAACCGAAGTGCCTATAATGCTGCGACCTTTAGCCGAACCAATGCACTGAGAACGGAAGTTTTATTTTTAGCTGAAAACTCTTTGAATTCTTTTTTTGCTGATCGACCCGGCGATGTTCGTTCAGAATTTTTGGATTTTGAAAATAACGACGAAAGCATCCTTCCGGATGGCCGATCATTAAAATACCGTGGAGAAGAAACCCGGGATAACCCTGCTTACATTATCCGATTGGCAGAGGTATACTTAATCCGTGCTGAGGCAAAAGGATTGGCCGGTGGACTTGCAGACCTTAATGCAGTTCGGACCAGCAGAGGATTGGAGGAACTTAAATCTTCTGACCTTGGTGGTGCAGAGGAATTTATCGATGCTCTTTTGGATGAACGTAAGGCGGAATTAAACTTCGAGGGAAGCAGGATGTTTGATCTGGCCAGAACGGGCCGCTCTACAGATGTTTTAGGGATCGAAGCATATCAACGTATTTTTCCAATTCCCTTAAGAGAAATTATTGCGACCCGGGGCGTCATAAAGCAAAATCCTGGTTATCCGGATTAACAGGACAGAGGGATTTTTCCCTAACATTGCAACTTATGACCAGAACCATCGCCGGCAGTTTATTAAGGAACGCCTTTCATCAAACCGAGGCCGGTAAAAATTCCTCCCGAAGATCCTTTATCAAAAAGAGTGCATTGGCGGCTGCCGCACTGGCCCTACCTACCTGGCAATGCAGCACTAAAAATCCAATCATCAGCATCATTGGTGGTGGGCTAGCTGGTCTAAGGGCATCACAAATTCTGGACAGTGCAGGAAAAGACCATGTGCTTTACGAGGCAAGTGGAAGAACAGGCGGCAGGGTTTTAACCGTTGAGAATGCGGTCGTTGATGGCTCCTACGTGGACTTTGGTGCTGAATTTATAGACACTACCCATCAGGAAGTTCTGTCTTTAATAAAAGAATTTGATCTGGAACTTGTTGATCTGCGGGCCGATCCGTTACATCCAAAAACCTTCTACTTCGAGGGCCGAATACTCACAGAGCCGGACATTCGGAAAGCTATAGATCCTTTTGCCCCTGCCATTGCGATGGATATCAACAGCCTTCCCAGGGAATTGCATTATAAAAATGCTGATCTATTCCGAAATCTTGACTTCCTGTCTATCCCTGATTACCTGACCAAGGTAGGCATGAGTGGATGGCTTAAAAATCTTATCGAATTGGTGATGGCTGCTGAGTATGGTATGAGCGCTTCTGAGCAGTCGTGCATCAATATGCTTGGTATGCTCACCATACCTGATCCCAATGATGTTACCTATGATCTTTTTGGTAATCATCATGAGGTATTGAAATTGAAAGGTGGAAACCAGAAATTATCTGAGGCACTGACCAATAAGACAACCAAAAACATCAGACTCGAACACACCCTAAAAAGTATACGAAAAAAAGAGAACGGGTACATGCTCGAATTTGAAACGCCCGGTGGTATTCAGGAGGCGTATACAGATCTGATTCTTATTGCCGTTCCGTTTCCTGTACTGAGAAACATTAAACGTGATTTTAGTTTTCCCGAACGTAAAGAACGCTCAATTAAAATGGCGGGATTTGGTAACACCTGCAAAACTGCCCTTGGTTTCAATTTGAGGGCCTGGAGAAATCAGGGTCACCAGGGATACACTTTTTCCGAATTAAACAACACCGTACTCTGGGACAGCTCCCAAGGAATTGAAATTGAACAAGGATCATTAACGTTTGTAACAGCTGGGAAAGATGCAGATGATGCCTTCAGTATGTCTTACCGGGATTTTGAAAACAAATGGCTGAGCGGGGCTGATAAAGTTTACCCTGGACTCGAAAAAAGTTACAACCAAAAAATTTCTAAAATCTGTTGGGGCATGAATCCACTTTCAGGCGAAAGCTACACCAGTTACCGAACCGGTCAGTGGAGTGAATTTTCAGGTGTTGAATCAGAGCCATTCGAAAATATTTTCTTTGCCGGCGAACATTGTAGTGTGGAGCATCAAGGGTATATGAATGGTGCACTGGAGTCAGGTCGATTGGCTGCTGAGGCCATCATCAGTCTTCTTTAAAATTTATTCCTTACGAAAAATGAAAAAATCAGAAAAACTGGTTGCCCGACGTAATGCCATAGTGCCCAACGGCATGGGAATGTTCAGCCCGCTGACGGTTACAGCCGCCAAAGGCGCACGCCTCATTGACGTAGATGGGAGATCCTATATTGATTTTGCAGGTGGTATTGGTGTTCTGAATGCCGGACATTGCCCCAAACCTGTGGTGGATGCCATCATCAGACAATCGCGACAACTTATTCATGCCTGTTTCCCGGTGGCTATTTATGAACCTTATGTTGCATTGTGTGAAAAATTAGCTTCGGTGTTCCCACATGGAAAGTCAACCAAAGTCATGCTCACTTCCACCGGCGCAGAAGCGATTGAAAATGCAGTGAAAATTGCGAGGCAGGCCACTGGGAGGCCGGGGATAATCTGCTTTAGCGGTGCTTTTCATGGTAGAACACTTCTCGGCATGACCCTTACTTCAAAGACAGGTTATAAGGTTGGGTGTGGTCCTTTTGCTCCGGAAATCTATCGGATTCCGTTTCCGGATTTTTACAAGAGGCATGATGGCTTAACAAAAGAGGATTTTATTGATCGTGAGATCAGAGCGTTTAAGGATTTTTTTCAACACACTGCCGATCCAAACCAGATTGCAGCCGTTTTAATTGAAATCGTTCAAGGTGAAGGCGGTTTCAATGTTGTGCCTGAAGCATATCTGAAAGCCATTCAATCCATATGCAAACAGTTTGGGATTCTTTTGATCATTGACGAGGTACAAACCGGTTTTGGGCGCACTGGAAAATGGGCATCGTATGAACACTTTGGCGTTGTGCCCGATATTTCAACCTGGGCAAAGTCGATGGGATCCGGGATGCCCATCGGTGCTGTAATAGGAAAGGCGGAGGTAATGGACCGCACCAACAAAGGAACGCTTGGAGGAACCTATCCCGGCAATCCAGTTGCATGCGCAGCCTCCTTGGCTACGATAAATTACATGGAGGAGATTGACATTTGCTCCAAGGGAGAGAAGGTTGGTAAATCGGTGACGAATTTTTTCAGGAAGCTGAAAAGGGAGATCAGTGCCATTGGGGATGTCCGTGGTTTGGGCGCAATGGTTGCTTTTGAACTCGTTAAAAATCAAGATCCCAATCAACCTGACGGCGATCTGGCAAAAGCACTTATAGAAAAATGTTCGAAGCGGGGACTACTCATTATTAGTGCCGGTATCCATGGAAATGTAATCAGGGTATTGAGTCCACTGGTTATTTCCAGAAAGGAGCTCATGCAGGGCCTAAACATCATTCGAGAGGAGCTGCTTGCGCTCACCCATGAGAAACCCAAGGTCAAAAGAAAAGGCGCTAAATAATGACCACGTCCGTTGAACACGGTCAAACAGAATCTTTCAGGATAGTACCAACCTCGGTTGTACATGCTCAACAACTTGAGCAACTTCAAAAGCTTGTGTTCCCTACTCTTTCAGAGTCATCATTATTCAAAACTGAGCATTACCTGCACCATCTAAAAGTTTTTCCAGAAGGTCAATTTGTTGCATTGGTGAATGAGATTGTCGTCGGGATGACCACCACGATACGCTATCATCTTGATGGAAATAACCAGCACTCCTTCAATGATATTCTTGATGGCGGCTTCCTGAACACGCACCAACCCGATGGTGATTGGTTGTACGGGCTGGATATAGGCACCCATCCCCATTGGAGGGCTAAAGGAATTGCTTCCGCGTTGTATGAAAGCAGGCAAAAACTGGTGGAGCAACTCAATTTAAAAGGGCAGTATACCTACGGGATGCTAACGGGATACGGGGCTTTGAAAGCAGCGCTTTCAGCAGAAAGTTATTACGAACAAGTAACCTCAGGAAAGCTTAAAGATCCAACCGTAAGTCGTCAGATCGCCTTTGGATTTGAAGCCATAAAGCTGGTGCAAGATTATGTCGATGACCCAGTTTGCGATGGGTATTGTGTTCTGCTGGTCCGTCGCAATAAAAAGTTCAGGTCATAAGGACCTGAATTCTTACATTTAATCTTTCATTTTAAGTCATGACCATACAGCTTAAAACAGCTATTCCCGGACCTAAAAGTCAAGCCATTCTTGAAAGAAGATTAAAGTCCATGCCAGCAGGTTTGGCGAAGTCCACCGATGTAGTGGTAGCCGACGCGAAAGGTGCGGTTGTACAGGATGTTGACGGAAATACTTTACTTGATTTTGCAGGCGCTATCGGCGTCATGAACATTGGACACTGTGCACCTAAAGTGGTGGAGGCCATTAAAGCTCAGGCAGAAAAATACATTCATACGTGTGCATTGGTGACAACCTTTGAACCCATGGTGCAATTGTGTGAGGCTCTGAATGAAATTACACCAGGTCAACATGCAAAAAAAACCTTGTTGGCTGGTTCAGGTAGCGAGGCGGTGGAGAACGCGATCAACATCGCCAGATATTACACCAAGCGCAAAGGCGTCATCTGTTTTGAAGGCGGCTACCATGGAAGAACATTACTCACGCTTAGTCTTACCTCCAAACACGGACTCTTTAAAAAAGGTTTTGGTCCGTTTGGTGGTGATATTTATCGCCTTCCGAGCCCTAATGTTTATCGCAGACCTGCAGGCATGTCTGAAAAGGATTTTATTGACTGGTCAATTCTTCAGCTTCGAAATGCATTAATCAGTCAGGTTGATCCTTCTGATCTGGCAGCTATTTTAATTGAACCAGTGCAAGGCGAAGGTGGATTTATTCCTATCCCTCAAGCCTACCTGGAAGAGATAAGGAAAATCTGTAATGAAACAGGAGCTGTAATGGTTTGCGATGAAATCCAGAGTGGCTTTTTCCGTACAGGAAAATTCTTCGCCAGCGAACATTATGGCGTGGTCCCGGATATGATTACGTCTGCCAAATCACTCGGTGCCGGGTTACCCATTTCAGCCACAACCGGAAGATCAGAAATAATGGATGCTGTACATCTTGGCGGCGTTGGTGGAACTTACGGTGGTTCTCCGGTAACGTGCGCCGCAGCGTTGGAAGTCATCAAAGAAATGCGAACACCAGCCTTCAAAGCTCAGGCTGAAAAAGTTGGTGCCATTATCGAAGACAGACTTAACCATTGGAAAGAAAAATACAGCATCATTGGAGATGTCAGAGGACTTGGCCCAATGAGATTGGTTGAATTTGTGAAGGACCGCGAAACCAAAACGCCTGATCCTGATCTGACGCTCAAGATCATCCGTGACGCCGTTTCCAAAGGAATTATTTTAATTCGCGCGGGATTGTTTAGCAACTGCATCAGACTTTTACCACCACTGGTCATTACAGAAGATCAGCTGAATGAGGGGCTGGATGTTTTGGAGGGTGCCATTGCCAGGGCTTAAATTTTTCAAATGAGCAGGGTACTGTATCATAACGGAAACGTCCTGACTCAAGACAAAAAGCTAAACAGCAGAGCCGAAGCTTTTCTGGTAGAAGATGGACGATTCATCGCTGTTGGAAGAAATATTGATTTCAATATCTCGGGCATCCAGAAAATTAATCTCCAGGGTAAAACCGTCCTTCCGGGATTCAACGATGCACATATACACCTTTGGAAAGTAGGACAGCTTGGTGACTTTATTCTCGATTTACGGGATGCAACATGTTTAGAGGATATCGGAAAAGCAATTTCAAAAGCTTCCGCGAAGAAAAAACCTGGCGAGTGGATCATAGGAAGAGGCTTCAATGAAAGTAAACTGATTGAAGGAACCATCCCTCAAGCATCGCAGCTGGATACTTTTGCACCTGAAAATCCGGTATACCTTTTAAGAACCTGCGCACACATAGCCGTTCTTAATTCCCTCGGAATGAAACGATGCGGGATTGATGAAAATACCGTTGCGCCCGAAGGTGGTACCATTGGCAAATCCGGGGAAACCGTTACCGGCAGACTGTATGAAACCGCCCTGGGATTGGCAACCAAACACCTGCCGTCTCCAAGCACCTCAGATTATTCCGATATGATTTTAAGTGGTGTTAAAAAGCTACTTCCGTTTGGCGTGACCAGCATTACCGATCCCGCAGTACACCCCGCACTTTCAGATGCCTATTTTCAATTGGGTGATTTGCCCATCAGATTAAATCTGATCCCCATTCTCTTACAAGACGGCGAATCAGAACCACTCGAACTTCCTCCATGTGTCGAAGGTGACTTTCTTCAGATCCGTTGGACTAAACTTTTTTCAGACGGCGGGTTGAGTGGTCAAACTGCTGCACTAAACAGACCTTACAAAAACACTTCAGATCAGGGAATTTTAAGAATAAAACCTGATCAATTTCTTGAACTTGCTTCATCGGCTAAACAAAAAGGATACAATGTTGCAACGCATGCCATTGGTGACAGGGCCATTGCTATGGTGCTCCAGACCTACTCCAACCTGAACCAACGTTTTGGAATGAGCCGAAACCGAATTGAACATTTTGGACTACCTACGGACGAAGCTCTTGAACAAGTCATTAAAACTGGCACTGTTGTGGTACCTCAGCCGATCTTTTTGTATGAACTCGGTGATAATTTTATATCAAGCCTGGATGATCAATACCTGCAGCGCTGCTATCCAATCCAAACCCTTTTGAATAAAAACATACCCTTTGCATTATCCACCGATGCACCGGTGGTAAAAAATATAAATCCTTGGAAAAATATTCAGACTGCCATTACCCGTAAAACCCAATCAGAAAAGGTAATTTCCCCTCAGGAAAAAATTAGCCTTACCGATGCATTGTATGCCATGACCATGGGAAGTGCTTATGCTGAGGAGAAGGAAAACAGTAAGGGCTCCATCTCAGCTGGTAAATTGGCAGACTTTACCATTTTAGATCGTGATCCATTCTCGGTTGATTTGAATGAGCTGGAAAGCATTCAGGCCACAGCCGTTTACACTGGAGGAAATAAAGTATTTGAACTTTAAGCATAGATGAAACCAGACCGCACAGACCACCAGGATTTCAGTCAATTTATCGGAGGCAGGAGATTAAAAATCGCTGCGAACCAAACCTATTCGGTTATCAATCCAGCTACGGAGGATGTAGTGACCGATATTCCTTTTGGGGATAAGGATAGTTGTTTGGAGGGCATTGCTGCGGCTGAAAAGGGTTTTATGGTTTGGCGAAATGTTAATCCGTTTGATAGAGCACTCATCCTGAAGAGAGCAGCTGCATTGATGCATGAGCGACTGGATGAATATGCAAAAATCACCGTTTTAGAAAGCGGAAAACCACTGACTGAAGCAATTGGAGAATGGAAAGTTGCAGCCAATTTTTTTGAATGGTATGCTGAGGAAGGAAAAAGAAACTACGGTCGGGTTATCCCCGCAAGTCGCAACAATAAACGCATGTCGGTCATACAACAACCGATGGGCGTCGTTGGGGCCATTACAGCATGGAATTTTCCTGCCTACAATCCCGCCAGATGCTGGGCAGCAGCACTGGGTGCAGGCTGCAGTGTTGTTGCAAAACCGAGTGAATTGACTCCGTTGACAGCTATGCTCATAGCAGGATGCCTGCATGATGCCGGTATACCCGATGGTGTTATGAATCTGATCACCGGCGACCCCGCCGTTATTGGTCAGGTTATGTTGCAGAGCCCTTCAGTTCGGAAAATAAGTTTCACCGGAAGCACAAGGGTTGGTAAAATCCTAATGGATGGCGCATCGGTTACCCATACTAGGCTTTCGCTTGAATTGGGTGGAAGCGCCCCAGTGCTGGTTTTTCCTGATGTTGATGTAGACCAGATTGCAGCTGAATCCGTGACGGCAAAACTCCGTAACGCCGGACAGGTTTGTATTGCACCCCAGCGCTACATCGTACATGAGGAGATCGCCGAACGATTCCTTCAAGCCGTAAAAAAGAAAATGCAAAGCATCATTTCAGGTAATGGATTGGATCCTAAGACTGAAATGGGACCGCTCATCAGAGAGGTTCAGCGAGAAAATATCGATCGTATTGTTAAAAATTCGCTCGCAGCCGGAGCCGAAGTCCAATTCGGCGGGCACAAAGGTCCAGGTTCAAAAGGATTTTTCTTTGAACCTACCCTACTGCGAATAAATCAGGCAGACAATCCATGTTTTCAACAAGAAATCTTTGGCCCGGTAATGCCGGTGATCACCTTCCATACCCTGGAGGAAGGCCTTATGCTTGCCAACCAAACACCGTATGGCTTGGCTTCCTATGTTTTTACCAACGACCTGAAAACTTCTGTTCACGCATCAGAGAAATTAGAATTCGGAATGGTTGGAATTAACGAGTGGTATCCTCAGGCTTATGAAGCACCATTTGGTGGATGGAAACAAAGCGGTCTTGGCTACGAATGTGGCCCCGAAGGATTGACTGAATACACAGAAAAAAAACTGATCAGCATCGGCGGAGTCTGATCTGTTATTTAAACCATGGAAAACGGATACGGCTTACTTACGTTACTACCGGTTTTGCTGGTTATTGTCCTTGCCACCATCACACGAAGTTCATTCGAGCCACTGGTGATAGGCTTGCTGAGTGGTTGTGTCATCGCCTACCAATGGGATTTCTTAGACAAATTTATCGCTCACCTCACCACTGCACTGACCGATGAAGATAGCGGCTGGGTGATTCTGGTTTGCATGCTTTACGGCTCCCTGATCACCATGATGATTCGAAGCGGTGGAACAAAAGCTTTTGGAAATTATTTGTTGCGTTACGTTCAATCGGGGAAATCTGCGCTCCTCTCCACCTGGGTTGTGGGGCTTCTGATTTCGGTGGATGATTATCTTCATTCACTTGCTGTTGGAACGGCGATGAAAAGAGTCACAGACAAATTTCAAATACCCCGGGAAATGCTGGCTTACGTAGTACACGCCACCTCAGCACCATTGTGTATTTTATTACCATTTTCTACCTGGTCTGTTTTTATCAGCAGAGTTTTGGAGGATAACAAACTTGCAGCAGAAGGACAAGGTTTAAATACCTACATCAACCTCATCCCCTATCTTTTTTTCAGCTTCACTGGACTAATAATAGTGCTGCTGGTCATTTTCGGCATTATTCCGGCGATAGGAAAAATGAAAGAGGCAATGGCCAGGGCCGCTACTGGTAAAACCATTCCAGAGGGAGGACATACCCTGGAAGATGAAGAGGATCACCACCCAGCGCATGAAGGTAAAATTTACTACTTCTTTTTACCGTTGTTGATACTGATCGGATCGACCCTTTGGTTTAACAATGACGCACTGAAAGGTGTAATGATTACGAACTTTATCACCTTTATTTATTTTGCGGCGAGTAGGGTAATGAGCCTTAAACAACTATCATCGGCGCTGCTCTCAGGTTTTAACACCATTCTATTCCCGATCATTTTGGTGATCCTGGCATTAGCACTGAAACTTGTCAATGACGATTTGCACCTGGTTCAGTATGTCATAGGACATGTTTCGCCCTATATGACAAAAGAATTACTACCAGCCGTTGCCTTTTTTACCCTCGCGCTAATTGCTTTCATGACAGGGTCTTCATGGGATCTTTACATCATAGCTATCCCGATTGTTATTCCGTTGGCGCAAAGTATGGATGCTAATTTATGGATGGCGGTAAGCACCGTAGTTTGTGCAGGTGCATTTGGTTCACAGGCAGGATTTTTTAGTGACTCAACCATTTTATCGGCCACCTCCGCTAACTGTCCAACGATGACCCATGCCATCACTCAGTTTCCCTATATGGTGATCACATTGTTTGCGACCACCGTGGTTTACCTGGTGATGGGGTTTTTGATCTAATCCTGTTATCGAATTAGTTTACCCGTGATTTCTTCGGTGTGCTCGCCCAATTTTGGAGGCCCTGATAAATTTCTTTTCTGAATAAAATCAGGGGCAACAAATGTCCTTGGTGCTACTCGATCGGCAGCGTTCAACAACATCGACGCGGCCCCAGGATCTTCAAAAACCTCTTTTATATTTTTTATAAGTCCAGAAGGAACGTTTTTGGATTTAAGCTTCAGAAATAATTCTTCCGAATGAAATCGCGCAATTTTACTTGATAGGAACTCATTCAGGGCTATTCGATTTTGAACCCTAAGCGTATTTGAATTGAACTTTTGAAGATCAGTATTAGCATTCAACCCATTAATTCCAAGAACCTCCAGAAGATCTCGAAACTGTCTGTCGCTTCCGATCGCCAAAAGAATTTTCTTTCCATCCGCACAATTAAAGAAGTCACCGTAGGGAGCAATGTTTGGATGAGCTGAGCCCTTGCGACCCGGGATCTTCCCTCCCACCAACCAGTTGGTTGCCTGATTTACCAACGAGGCGAGCGCAGCTTCCATCAGACTAACCGTCACCCTATTTCCCTTTCCGGTAGTGAGGCGTTGAATAAGTGCAAGCAGCAATCCCTCCTTCAGATGATGGGCAGCAAGCACATCAATGAGCGCCACTGGCATTTTAACAGGATCACCCTCCGAGGGCCCATTCATATCCATGAAACCTGACTCTGCCTGAACTACTGCATCATATCCCACCCGATCGGAAGTGGGTCCATATCCTGTTATCTCACCGTAAATTAAGCATGGGTTTAATTTCGATAACGTTTCATAATCGACCTGCAATTTTTTTGCATCTCCAGATTTATAACTGGTTATGACCACATCAGCATCCCGAACAATATTGATTAATAGCGCATAGTCATCTGCAGAGGTTAAATCAAGTGCAACAGATTTCTTACCCCAATTGCAGGAAGTGAAATAAGCTGATCGATCATCAGAATTTTCACCGGGAGCTTTCCAGGAGCGCGTCACATCACCGCCGGTAACTGGATTTTCTATTTTAATGACCTGGGCACCCAACTCTGCGAAAAACTGACCCGTTAGAGGCCCAGCTAAGACTGAAGCCAGTTCAACGACTTTTAAATTGTTAAACATTGCTGAAAGATAGGCGGCAGGAATGATCATTTGGTGCATTTTTGCACTTTAAAATCGAGTGATGGTGAAAAAAATAACACTTATCGGAATGGGGCTCGTCTTGTTGCTTTCCGCAGGATGCAACCAAACAGATTCAAGATTAAAGCCCGGAACCTGGCGAGGGGTAATTCGGATGCAGGGAATGGGGCTTCCTTTCAACTTTACCATAGATTCCTTAGAGCAAGGTTATCAGGCACGCATCAGAAATGGAGAAGAGCAATTGTTGCTGGATGAAATCCGAACAGAACAAGACAGCGTGGTGATGACCATGCACATTTTTGATGCAGAGCTCAGAGCCAAAATTGATGGTGATTCGATGCGGGGCTTTTTTAATAAAAATTATGAGAAGAATTATCGGCTTCCCTTTCGTGCAGCGGCAGGGCAGGAATTCAGATTCGAGTCGGCCGATGAAAGTCCGGGGGTTGATTTCTCAGGGACTTACGAGGTAACCTTCGTAAATGACCAGGACACTACCCAGGCGGTGGGTATATTCCAACAAATTGGCAGCAAGGTTACCGGAACCTTTTTGACACCCTTGGGTGATTACCGATGGCTGGAAGGCAATGTCGTCAGCAATAAGCTTATGCTTTCAGTTCTGGATGGCAACCATGCTTTCATTTTCTCAGCTATTAAAAATGCTGATGGGACCTTGACGGGTGATTATTATTCCGGTCGTGCATGGCATCAAACCTGGACCGGGAAACTAAATCCGGAGGCCCAAATGCCCAATCCCAATAGTCTTACCGGGCTTAAAGATGGATATGAAAAAATTGAATTTTCATTTCCCGATGAGGCCGGCAATATTTTATCATCCAATGATGATCGTTTTAAGAACAAGCCTGTCGTCATCCAGATTTTAGGAACCTGGTGCCCCAATTGTATGGATGAAACCAGATTTTTATCAGATTGGTACCGAAGGAACAATGCTTTGGGGGTAGAGGTTGTTGGACTTGCTTTTGAAGCTAAGGATGAGTTTACGTATGCTTCGGAGCGGGTGCAAAAAATGAAAAATAAAATCGGTGTAGACTATCCGGTTTTAATTGCTGGCAATAAGGATAAGAAGAAAGCTGCTGAAGCATTGCCAGCACTTCGTGAACTCGTAGCTTTTCCCACCATGATTTTTATTGGCAAGGATGGAAAAGTCAAAAAAATCCACACTGGTTTTTCCGGGCCTGGCACTCAAAAATACTACGATCAATTTGTTCAGGAATTTAACGACACCATAAGGGATCTGCTCTCTGAATAAGGAAAGGAAAAATTTGGCTCAGCTATGAAACGTGTTGTTGTCGGGCTTTCGGGTGGAGTGGACTCCAGCGTTGCAGCGTATCTATTAAAAGAACAGGGGTACGAAGTGATCGGTATGTTCATGAAAAACTGGCACGACGATTCCGTAACCATTAGCAATGAGTGTCCATGGTTGGACGACAGCAACGACGCCATGATTGTAGCTCAACAATTGGGTATTCCATTTCAAACCCTGGATTTGAGCGCCGAGTACAAAACGAGAATTGTGGATTATATGTTTCGCGAGTACGAACGCGGACGGACACCGAATCCAGATGTATTGTGCAACCGTGAAATCAAATTTGATATTTTCCTGCAAGCTGCACTAAAACTGGGTGCGGATTTCGTTGCTACCGGGCACTATGCGCGTAAGGCTGAAATTGAATTGAATGACAAAAAGATTTTTCGGTTGATGGCAGGAAAAGACAGCAACAAAGATCAAAGCTATTTTCTATGTCAATTAACGCAGGAGCAGTTAAGCAAGGCGTTGTTTCCAATTGGAGAATTAAAGAAAAGTGAGGTTCGCACCATAGCTTCGAAAATAGGATTGGCCACTGCGGAGAAAAAGGATTCACAGGGATTGTGTTTCATTGGTAAGGTTCATCTGCCCGATTTTCTTCAACAACAGCTAAAGCCAAAAAAAGGGAAGGTCATTGTGGTCGATTCCTCATCACCAGTATTTAATAGACCTGATGTTGATTTAAAATCCATGACAGGACCCTACCGTTATAATGAAGGGAGCGGTAAATTTTCCGGTGAACATCGAGGAGCGCATTACTATACCATTGGACAGCGCAAGGGATTGAATATGGGGGGATTTCCGGAGCCAGTTTTTGTGATTGGTACCGACACGGTGGAGAATATTATTTATATGGGCATGGGCGAAAGTCACCCTGGATTGTACAGAAAGGGATTGTTTGTACCAGAAAGCGATGTTCATTGGGTTAGACCAGATGCATCGATGAAAGTTGGGGAGCGAAGAAAATTGATGGCAAGGATACGCTACCGACAACCCTTGGAGGCTTGCGAACTGGTGAGGGCTGTTGAAGGACTTTATATGGTATTTGACCGGCCACAGCGCGGAATTACACCAGGACAGTTTGCGGCGTGGTATGAGGAAGAAGAGCTTCTTGGCTCAGGGGTGATTGGCAACTGAATAATTCTAATCCAAGGACTTTTTTAAAAGATGGCTTATTCAGCAGAATATCAATAAGACAAAAGTGCTGTTCTAGGATTTTGTTTTTAATCCAGCGGCGCGAATAACCTTCTCCAGACCATGGCGTTGACGGATGCGGTCAAGTGCACTGTAAAGACTTGTCTGCTCACCAGTGTCTTCAAATAAACTGATCTGCGGACTCCCATGAACCAGCCCGCTTAAACGAACGCCCACGAGACGGATCAGCATCCGACGGTGGTAAAGCTTTTCAAATAGATCGTGAACCACCGCCAGCAAATGGTGATCTGATGAAGTGTAGGGAATCTGCATTTGTCGGGTCTCGGTGTCAAAATTTGCATAACGAATTTTAACTGTGACACAGGAGGTGAGTTTACCCTGTGAACGAAGCTCAAAAGCAGTTTTCTCCACCATGCCGATGAGCACAGACCGCAGCCATCTGACATCTATGGTGTCTTTATTGAAAGTATTCTCCGCAGAAATGGATTTTTGTTCAACATATGGTACAACAGGAGAATCATCGATACCGTGTGCTCTGTTCCACAACAACTGCCCATTTTTACCGAAGACACGCGTGAGCAACCGCACCGGCATTTCACGCAACGTGGCCACGGTACGCACACCCATGTCGTGCAGCAGCAGCGCCGTCTGTTTCCCAATCATCGGAATCTTCTCAACAGCCAGTGGGGCAAGAAAATCTTTTTCCTCCCCCGTGGGAATTTGTTTTTCTGCATCAGGCTTGAATTCACCCGTAGCAACTTTTGAGACCATTTTGTTCACCGACATCGCCATTGATATCGGCAAGCCACTCTCATAGATAATCTTCTTTCGAAGTTCACGGGCCCAACGGAAAGCACCGACAAACCGATCCATTCCGCTGGCATCAATGTAGAACTCATCAATCGATGCACGCTCAAAAAGAGGCGCCTGCTCAGCGATAACATCGGCCACCAGTTGAGAATGACGGCTGTAGGATTCCATGTCTCCGGAAATAACCGTGGCGTCCGGACAAAGCTGCAACGCCAGGTGCATGGGCATGGCCGAATGGACCCCAAAGCGGCGGGCCTCGTAACTGCAGGCGGCTACCACCCCCCTCCGACTGCTGCCGCCAACAATCAGTGGCCGGCCTTTAAGCCTCGGGTTGTTCTTGCACTCCACCGAAACAAAAAAGGCATCCAGATCGAAATGAAGAATATGATTGTCTAAAGCCCCTTTAACCAACTTATTTAGTATAACCTGCGATTATACTAAATTTTTTAGCATTACGCGGCCAATACCCCCGAAACAGCTTCAGAAGACCAATATTCACTGCCGCGGCTAATCTGACGAATGGTTCTAACAATAGAATAGATGTCTTCATCCTTCCTCAAAAAAGACCTCATTCCTCTTCCATAAAGGACAGGACGTAGTTCGGCAGGAAGTTGTCGGGAAAAGGCGACAAGGGTAATCTCAGGAAAAAGGATTCGAAGATACCGGGCAGTTTCAATACCATCCATAACGGGCATGTCAAGGTCCATGAGGATCAGATCGGGGAGCGCGCCGTTGAGTTGGTAGAGCAACTCAGCACCGTTACCGGCCTGAAGAATGACCTCTATGTTTCCACAGCTTTCTTCGGTAATGCGGCGACAAAAAACAGAGCGGAAAACAGCATTGTTATCCACTACAGCAATTCGGATGGGTGACAGCATGGCGGTGACGTTTATGACACGAAATAAGCGCCGAACCGGTCGTTTCCTCATCCAAAAAGCGTTTGGATCATCCGCCTGATGGATAATCCAAAACCCATAAAAAAATTGAAACAGCTAACGAAGATAGCGGTCGTAAAATGCCTCGACTTCAGCATCGGAGGGCTGACGAAGGGGACGTACTACGCGAATACCGACAAACATGCCGTCGGTGAGCCACCATTTACTTTTAGGAATCTGCGGATCGCGCTGATTCCAGTTCGCGGAGGACGGGATGCGGTTGGCGCAACGCAGCTGGGAAGGTTCATCGGTGAAGGCGCCGCCTCGTACAACACGGGGATATTTCGAAACAGGGGCAGCGATTGGATCTCGGTAGGAAAGCGCGGTATATCCAGAAGCATCATATTGATCAAGGGTCCACTCACTTAGATTACCAAGCATATCGTATATGCCAAGTGCGTTGGGCTGTTTGGTCGCCACCTTATGGTATTTTCCTCCTGCATTTTGACGAAACCAGCCGGCAACCTCAATACCGGATTTTTCGGTCTGACCCTTTTTACAAGCATATTCCCATTCAGCTTCGGTGGGGGGACGGTAGAAGACACCGGTTTTAGACCAAAGCCATTTACAATACATCACTGCAGCAAGCTGACTCATGCTGTTGGTCGGATGTTTGAAGTCTCGACCCATGCCCCAGGTGAGATCGATGTATTGTGGTGTGGCACGTGTAACGCCGTCGATGGTTTTACTTTGAGGCAGGTTGCTGTCCTTGAAGTAAGCATCCCATTCAGCGAAGGTAACTTCTGTAGAAGCCATCCAAAAGGCACTAATTTCCCTTTGCTCCTGATTTTCATCGCTATCCCTACCCTGCTCACTGCCTGGACTTCCGATGGTAAATTTTCCACCAGCAATAGGAATCATTTTAAATGAAAGACCCGTCCCGGGAATGGATTGGTCGTAGGATTTAAAATCCTGTGCTTTTAGTCGTATGCCCATCAGAACATAAGCACAGCAGAACAGTAACTTATAATTCACAACCATTATGACTTAGTGGAGAATGCTGTGGTCTTAAAATCCATAATACTCTTCTTTTGTCCGAAGATCTTCCCCCATCAGTGCTTGAAGAGCCAAATCGGAGGTGGCATTAATTTTAAATTCTAATTTACCTGGCCACTTAGCATAAAAATTAAAATCCGTGTCAACACGAACCATTACTTCCTCAAAGTAGTGGTACAAGAAAACCTCCTCCCTCAGCAGCAAATCAGTTACATCCTTTTTCATAAAAATTTATTTACTCTTTAAATCAACTTAAACCTAGGGCTTTAACCAGGCCTTGACCGCCCATTGGATCTTACACACAACCCCTTAAGACCGCTATGTGCTTGAAATCAGCCTTAATTGAAACTCATTAACAATATACAACTATCTGTTCTATTTTAAAACTTATTTTTGTTTGATTTTTGAACATAGCATACTTTTGCCGTTAAAAGAATCAAAAGATGAGCTTTAAATTAACACAAAGTGAAATCGGACAAAGATTGGCAGCACTACGCAAACGCAAGGGTCTATCGCAGGAAGATCTAGCCAGAATAATAAATATTTCCCGCTCATCTATAACGCAAATTGAACTAGGAAAACGAGGTGTTGATCTTTTAGAATTACAAAATCTCGCATTAGGATTGGGCTTTTCTTTGGATAAATTCATCAGTAAAGACTTTACCGCAACAGAATTTTTACAAGAAAATATTGAACCAGATAAGAAACAGGATCTAAGTGAACGTATTTCAAAACCTAAATTTCAAAGTAAAAAGTTTAAGAATGTATTACTGTATATTCTCTCAAAGTGTGCCGGGAAACCAAACGTAGGTGAAACTGTTTTATATAAACTTCTCTACTTTTCTGACTTCAACTATTATGAGCTCTATGAAGAGCATCTAACCGGCATCAGCTATCGGAAACTTCCTTACGGTCCTGTTCCAAAATCAATCGAAACCATTTTGAACCAAATGATTGATGCAAAACAAATACAAAGAATAAAAACCATTTATCACGACTATCCTCAAACGCGCTATCTACCGCTTGAAATGGTCGATCTCACCCAGTTGAAGGCGAGTGAAAAAGAGGCCATCGATCATGTTATTGAACAAATGAGTGATTGGTCTGCATCAGCCATTAGCAATTACTCTCATAAAGACATGCCCTGGGTGGCCACTAAAGATGGAGAAGAGATAAATTACGAATTGGTTTTTTACAGGGAAGCTCCATTCTCAGTACGGAGCTATGGTAATGAAATGGAATCTGAATGAATTTTGAGGAATTGGCGGAATTCAGGAAGGATTTAAAAAAACTCCTGAAACGCTACAGAACATTAAATGATGATCTGTCTATTGTTCGTCGGGTTCTTGAAGTTAATCCGGACGAGAGACCACCATTCAGTTATCGAATCGCAGACCTAGGAATTAAAACCTGCATTATCAAGGTAAAAAAAATTGCTTGCAGGGCGCTTAAAGGACAAGGCGTAAACTCCGGACTAAGGCTTGTCTATGCATACTATACCGATTCCAAAAAAATAATCTTTGTTGAACTGTATCATAAAAGTGACAAGGCAGCTGAGGATAGAGTTAGAATAAAAAATAATTTTGAATAACTTAAATCAGGATACCATAAAAATCCCTACTTCATCCCTGTCCCGGCAAATGAATAAATTATCCTGTTTTTCAAACAATAGGTTTAAAGATTCAATCATGTATCAAAAGTTTTTGAGTTAAATCCTAAAAAAGATTTAACCATTCAATTTAGCGCCACTTTGAAAACATCTTCAAATTGAATTCGATTCATTAAAATTTGTTGTCAAGGCTCGTGTACAACGATGAAACTTTTACAATAAGGCTTTGGAGTAACCATAAAAAAATAACCGGAGGAAAATTCCCCCGGCTATTTGCAAGCAAAGAGTTTAACAAATTTATTTAAAGAAAATCATTAACCAATGGTCACGCGACGGAAAGCATCCACCGCCAGACCCTTGGAAACAGAGTCCAGGTACTGCGCCACTGTTTTACTGTTGTCTTTTACAAAAGCCTGGTGAACAAGGGTATTGTCCTTGAAAAAGCGCTGCAATTTGCCCTGCGCAATCTTCTCAACCATATTTTCAGGTTTGCCCTCAGCTAAAATCTGAGCCTTAGCAATCTCCAATTCCTTTTCAATTACGGTCGTATCCACCGACTTCTCATCCACCGCCACAGGGTTCATGGCCGCGATTTGCATTCCCACATCCTTGCCAGCATCAGCAACATTAGCACCGCCGACATTTTTTAGCGATACCAATACACCGAGCTTACTTCCGGCATGGATATAAGGCACAATAGCCTCTCCCTCCATGGATACATATTCGCTCACTTCAACCTTTTCACCAATTTTTCCGACGAGCTCAGTGATTTTCTCCTGAAGGGTGAGGCCACCGGCTTTTTCAGAAAGCAATGCATCTTTACCTGGGCTGTTCTTTTCAAACGCCGTGTCCGCAATCAATTTGCCGAGATTTTGAAACTCATCGTTCTTGGCCACAAAGTCAGTTTCACAATTGAGGGCAATCAAAACTGCACGCTTATGGTCTGAACTGGTACGCACAAAAACAGAACCTTCCTTCGCATCCTTATCGGAACGGGAAGCTGATACCTTCTGACCTTTTTTTCTTAGAATCTCGATTGCCTTTTCATAATCACCACCGGCTTCGGTAAGCGCCTTTTTGCAATCCATCATTCCTGCGCCGGTCATCTGACGCAACTTATTAACATCCTGAGCTGAAATTTCTGACATATGCTGTGCTTTTACGGGTTGTAGTTGTTTGTTGGTACTGTTTTAAAAAGATCGTCCTGCCAATCTGTGAAGATGAGCAGGACGATTGATTTGTTTTCTATCGATTTAAGCTTCCTGCTCCTGAACGGCCTCGTCCATCTTTCGTTTCTCGGCTTCCTCCTTCTTCTGGCCAGCCTCTTCCTTGTCCTTCTTTCTTTCGTTCAATGCTTCTTCAATTGCCCTACCGATGTAGCCGGTAATAATGCTGATTGACTTGAAAGCATCGTCGTTTGCAGGGATAGGGAAATCCACATTTGATGGATCAGAGTTGGTGTCCACCATAGCGAACACAGGAATGTTAAGCTTCTGCGCTTCTGCGATGGCAATGTGCTCGCGCTTTACATCAATTACGAAAAGCGCCGCCGGTGTACGATTCAGGTCTGAAATTCCACCCAATTGCTTTTGAAGCTTTGCTTTTTCCCTTGTGAGGGTAAGCTTTTCTTTCTTGGTAATGTTATCGAATGCCTCATCCTTCATCATCTTCTCGATACCGGAAAGCTTTTTGAGCGATTTGCGGATCGTGATGAAATTGGTGAGCATACCGCCCAACCAGCGCTCGGTAACGTAGGGCATATTCAGGCGTGTTGCTTCCTGCTCCACAATGTCCTTCGCCTGCTTCTTGGTGGCCACGAACATAATCTTGCCGCCTCTGCGAACAATGTTCTTTACAGAAGCCGCAGCATGGTCTAGCATGCCAAGCGTCTTGTTAAGGTCAATAAGGTGGATGCCGTTGTTCTCCATAAAGATGTACTCAGCCATCTTAGGGTTCCACTTTCTGGTAAGGTGACCGAAGTGGACACCTGCATCCATCAATTGCTCTATAGTCAGTTTTTCTGCCATGTTGTTTTCTCTGTTAACGCTTGCTGAACTGGAATCTTCTTCTTGCTTTCCTGCGACCGAATTTCTTACGTTCAACCATACGGCTGTCACGGGTAAGGAATCCTTCTTTCTTAAGAGCAGGTTTGGTTTCTGCATTGGCTTCAACCAGTGCACGGGCAATACCCAACCTTACGGCTTCGGCCTGTCCCCTTACACCACCACCTTCTACAACGATGCTGACATCGAAGTGACCCTCCTGTTGCGTAATGGCAAAAGGCTGGTTAACAAGAATCTGGTGAATCTCTGATTTGAAGTAATCTTTGAACTCTCGGTTGTTCACGACGATGGTACCTTTTCCAGGGGTCATATAAACCCTTGCAATCGAGGTCTTCCGTCTTCCTATGGTATTGGTGACTTGCATTCTATGGTTGAATTAAAACTTGATGGCTTTGGGTTGTTGAGCCTCGTGCGGATGTTCTGCACCGGCATAGACATGAAGGTTGGTGAACAACTTTCTTCCTATACGGTTGCCTGGAAGCATTCCACGCACTGCGTGCTCGATGAGGCGCTCAGGGTGTTTTTCTCTGATCATGGTGGGCGTGTGCTCTTTCTGTCCGCCGTTATAACCTGAGTGGGTAAAGATTACCCGCTTGGTCCACTTTTTACCTGTCATTTTAACCAAGGCTGCATTGATGACAACCACGTTGTCTCCGCAATCTACATTTGGTGAAAATCCAGGCTTATGCTTTCCGCGAATAACCATTGCGATCTGGCTAGCAACTCTTCCGAGTACCTGATCCTTTGCATCCACGATAACCCAATCCTTTTTGGCGTTGGCCTTGTTGGTGTGGGCTGTTTTGTAACTATTGTGATCCACAGTTCTTATTGTTTTTTGAGCAAATAATGCCCCTTTTTAAAAAGGGACACAAAAGTAGACTCAAAAACCTGAAAAACAAATCCGTGACCGGATTTTCAGGACCGGTTGCGGGTCAATTGATTAAGTAATGCTTTAAAGTCCTTTGGGTAAGGTGCTTCTGCCATAATAGGATGGCCATTCTGATCCAAAAACCTTAATTTTTTTGAATGCAACGCCATTTTTTCACTTACAGGCCTCTCCTCCTGTCCCTTTCCGGGTTTATAGCCCCTTTTTATGGAGGAAAGAAAAAGCTGTTCACCCCCGTACAAAACATCGCCCAAAATGGGGGTTCCAAGCAAACTTAAATGGATTCGAATCTGGTGGGTCCGACCGGTAACCGGCCTGGCTTCGACCAGGGAATGCTTAGTAAAATGATCCAGGGTTGTAAAAAAAGTCTGAGCCTGTTTGCCCCTTTTACTGATCCTGACGGTACCATCATCCTTCTTTTCGATGGGTGCATTTACCTCCGTATTGGAATATGCCGGCATGCCACACACCAGGGCATGGTAAAACTTCTCAACTTTCCGATGCTCAAACTGGATGCTGAGCCAACGATAAGACTCCTCATTCTTTGCTACTGCCAGCACCCCGGAAGTATCCTTATCCAAACGATGGCCTGTTATAGCCCCAGGCCAGAATTCTCGAATGAGCTTAAGGAGATGGATCTCTTCCTTGCGGTCGCTTAACGTCGAAATCCCAGCCGGCTTGTCAATGATTAGATAATCGTTGTTCTCAAAGAGTACAAGATCACTCAAGTTGAACTTTTTCATTCCTGATCGCCTTCCTTGATTCTAGGTAAACGGAAACTGAACACCGAACCCTTGCCCTGCTCACTTTCGACCTCACAACGGGTGCCGTGTACCTCAAGGATGTGCTTTACAATGGCCAGCCCAAGACCGGTACCTCCGGACTCTTTACTTCGGCTTTTATCAACGCGATAGAATCGCTCAAAAATTCGGCCCTGGTGGACTTTTGGAATGCCTTCACCATTGTCAGAAACTGATGCAACAACAAATTTCTTGGTATTCTGCAGCCGCACCTCCACCCTTCCGCCGGGTGATGTGTAATTCACCGCATTGGAGACCAGGTTAAGCAAAACCTGGCCAATCCACTTTTCATCGGCGGTCACCACTGAGGGTATTTTAGATTTCTTGACTTCCAGGGAGATATTTTTTTTGGCAGCAATGGGCGTAAATTTTTCCACTATTGATTCGGCAAGCGCTACCAGATCAACAGTTTCCTTTTTCATGCTAATCGCACCGGACTCAATCTGTGACAGTTTAAGAATGTCCTGAACCAGTGCCTCAAGATCATCCAGCGATTTTGCGGCTTTGGATAAGAAATTTTTACGAAACTTTTCGTCCTTATCGGCTCCATCAATCAAGGTGTGGATGAATCCCTGCGCTGCAAACAATGGTGTTTTAAGCTCATGGGATACGTTGGCTACAAATTCCTTTCTGAAATTTTCAGCTTTCTGCAAATCCTCAATTTCCTGCTCTTTGGTGGTCGTAAAAGAAAAAACCTCTTCATACATCCGGCGCATCGGATTGAACAAACCAGGACGCTCCACCACCAGCACCTCGTTATCAGCATCCTTCTTCTTTCCTTTTTTGCTGGTAAGCTGAATGATTTTCTTTGCCTCGCGCATCACAACGAGTTCCATGAATATCATGACCACAACAAAGGAGGACCAGAATACTGTAACACCTGCCGGAAGCAAGGCTTCACGGGAAAAATCGTGGGTTTTGCTTAAAATGAAAATGGTGGATAGCGACACCAGGACAGCGACAAACAAGGCCAAAAGCCAGCCGTCGAAAAATCCTGATTTAAACCGCATTGAACTTGTAGCCGACGCCTTTTACGGTAGCAATATAATCATCACCAATCTTCTCCCGCACCTTACGGACGTGAACATCAACCGTTCTGGCCAACACATAAACATCGGATCCCCATATATGATGGAGCAGATCGTCGCGGCCAAAAACCTGGTTGGGGTGCTGAGCCAGAAAATATAAAAGCTCGAATTCCTTTTTGGGTAAATCAATTGCTTTGCTGCCAAGCTTAACGGTATAACTGGTCCGATCGATTTGCAAAGGACCAAAGGTCAGTACTTCAGGCTTGGAATTTTCTTTTCCCCCTCTCCTGAGGATGGCTTGTATCCTACTCAGGAGTGCCCGTGGTTTAATTGGTTTGTTGATGTAGTCATCAGCGCCCACATCAAAGGCCGCCACCTCAGAGTATTCTTCAGCTCTGGCTGTAAGAAATACAATGAAAGCACCCGCGAGCTCAGGCATGGCGCGCAGGTTACGGCAGGTTTCAACGCCATCCATTTTAGGCATCATAATGTCCAGCAGAACAAGATTGGGACGAAACCGTTTGGCAACCTCTAGTGCCTCCATTCCATCAGAGGCAGTCTTCACCTCATAACCAGCCTTATCAAGGTTGTACTTCAACAACTCAAGAATCGAATCGTCGTCATCAACAGCTAATATTTTAAAGACAGCTTGAGCCATAGGTCAGGGTATGCAAATTTGTCGTTTATCGGGATCTTAAACTATGGCTAAAATCTATTTAACAAATTCTTAACAAAGCGCGATTAAAGATAAGGAAACCGTTGTCGGAAGACATCAACAAAGTTTTTAAGGTTACCCCGGTGATCAACATCATAAATCTGCTTTAAGTCGCGCTGACCTGCCTGATACCGTATGTAATTCATGAAAAAAGTATTGTCCGGTAATCTTTTCATCCATGCCTCAGGCCTTGGATATTTATTTGATAACCGAAGGGTATCGGTTTGAAGAAAAATGTTTTTGATGGCCTCATGTTTCATCGCACGGATTGATTCGTTGGGCCGACCTTGAAAAGATTGGTACAAACTATCCAAATGCTTTGCACCACGGAGCATATGGGAATTCCATCGGTCTTCTTCCTCAAATTCATTTTTCAATGCCATCCATTGTGGTGAATTGATTCCGTAAAACCGCTCCATAAACATTAAGGCCCCCTGGTCACCAATAAAGGATGCCATGTTCTCATTAAACTGAACACTGTCCTTGACAAAAATGGTTGCATGGACCATTTCATGAATGATCAGACTGGCCAGTTGTCCATCGCTCCGCTCGAGCATGCCGCTAAGGATCGGATCACGAAACCAGCCTAAAGTGGACCAACCACCGGGATTTCGGACACTTACGTCAAGTCCCATCGATTTTAATTCACCAGCTTCCTCGACAGCTTCTGCTCGATTGAAAAATCCTTTATAGGGAACGCTCCCAACGACCGGAAACGACCACGTAAACTCTTTTAATTTGAATTCCTCACATGCCGTTACCACCCACAAAACTTCCTTTCCCTGCTGATCATAATAGGTTGTATAATTTTTGGTATCGTCCAATCCAATTTCTTGCATGGCAAACTCCCTGACTTTTGATAGAAACTGCAATTTGCTTTTAACTGAATCAGGAGTATTAGGATGGAAGATCACTTCCTCCACAGGTTTGGCCTTTATAACAAGGTTGAGCTGACCTATTCCTTGCTTAACACCATAGGTAATAAGTTGAAGGTGGTACAAACCCAATCCTGCTGCAGCCAACAGCAATCCCGAAAAAAATACTTTCCGTCTCAAGGATTAACGCTTTGGTCTTCCTAAGAAAAAATTATCGTGGTAAACAAGATAAATTCCAAAGCTCCACTGAAAGCCTCCAAAGTTAAAGTCGTAGTAAGGTTCAAGCCGGCCACCAACAGAAAATGCATCATTTACCTTTTCAGAAAAAAGCAGCCGCCAGATCAACAATTCACGATCTGGTCTGATCAGCGAAGGATCCAGAACACCAACGGAGGGATAAATTTTGCCCCCTTCGACGGTCTGAAACTCATGGCCTTTCCAATAGGATACCATGGACTCCAGTTTATCAGAAAATTTTAGATTGAGGTTGAGGTACAAGCCGGAACCATTCAAAAATTCCTGTCTCTTTTTAAAGCTCATATCCTTATAGTATAAATACCAACCACTCAGTCTCCAGTTTTTGATTCTACCCTTTCCGTCCTTTTCAAGCTGAAGGCCGGTGGCACTGTTCCAAATGGTGATCAATGGATCTGGATTGACATCGAGTTGTCCGCCTTTGTGTTTCACCACTGCTTGAAATGGCAAGGATACCTTGGCTCCGCGCCAGATGCCGAGCTTCTTCTCAGCCGAAAGACCACCGGTCATTTCCTCCTGTCGTGGATCGTTGAGGTATTGCATGAGTTGCCAATTGACCCAGCCGTCGAGAAAAAAATTCTCTTTGTTCACGATGATCTGGCCTCCATGCTCAAGCCGCGTTTCAAGTAAAACCCTTTCAAAGTCGTATAAAGGCTCGATGAGGCGGTGGTTCAAACTTCCTTCCAGATTACCGAAAATGGTGGTGAAATCGTCTTTCTGAAATTTGATACTGAAAAGCGGTGCGACGGTTGAGAACTTAGCATTACCAAAATCCTTTTGCGTCCAGAGGCCTGCATTGATGCGCCAATGAGGTGCAATTTGGTACCGGAGTTCAGGCGCAAATTGAAATCCATAAAGCGTGTAACCATCGACAATAGTCCCGAAGTATTCGTTGTCCTTGGAAAAGCCCATAGCATTGATTCCCAAGACCAGTCGACCAGTGTCTTCAGGTAAAACTTTCACGCGGTCTTCAAACATTGCGTTGTTTAACTGCGCCTGCAGGGGTGAAAACCACGTGAGCGAGAAGATTAAAAACAGGACTTTTTTCATTGGGTGGAAACGCAAATTAGCAATCAATTGGTAATTTGACCCCCGGTTTTGCAGGCAGGGTGTTGAGGCAACAATTCCTAAAATCAATCTGAACCAAATAATTTTCTAAACAGATCAATAATTAATTAATCACATGAGCGACGCAAAAGAAAAACTAAAGGCACTTCAACTAACCATTGATAAGCTAGAGAAAACCTACGGCAAGGGAGCCGTTATGAAACTAAGCGACGAACGGGTAATGGATGTACCGGCCATTAGCACCGGTTCTTTAGGACTTGACCTGGCACTGGGCATCGGTGGTATTCCCAGAGGAAGGGTGACAGAAATCTATGGCCCGGAATCATCCGGAAAAACCACTCTTACGATGCACTGCATCGCCGAGGCACAAAAGAAAGGTGGATTGGCTGCTTTTATTGATGCGGAACACGCATTCGACAAAGGTTATGCGGAAAAGCTTGGTATTGATACCGAAAACCTTCTGATCAGTCAGCCTGACAACGGTGAGCAAGCACTGGAAATAGCCGACCATCTTATCCGATCAGGCGCCATTGACATCATCGTAATAGACTCGGTGGCAGCACTGGTTCCAAAAGGTGAACTGGAAGGTGAAATGGGTGAAAGTAAGATGGGTCTGCAGGCCCGACTGATGTCACAGGCACTCAGGAAGCTTACAGGAACCATCAGCAAAACAGGTTGTGCCTGTATTTTTATTAACCAGCTCCGCGAAAAGATTGGTGTAATGTTTGGCAACCCTGAAACCACCACCGGCGGTAACGCTTTGAAATTTTACGCCTCGGTCCGACTTGACATCCGAAGGATTGGTCAGATCAAGGAAGCAGCAGATGATGTCACCGGCAACAGAGTTCGGGTGAAAGTGGTTAAGAACAAGGTTGCGCCACCATTCAAGGTTGTTGAGTTTGACATTATGTACGGAAAAGGAATTTCAAAATCAGGGGAGATCATTGATTTGGGTTCTGAGCTGAATGTGATTCAGAAGTCAGGGTCATGGTTTTCCTATGATGGAAACAAGTTGGCACAGGGACGCGATGCAGCAAAGCAACTCATCGAGGACAACCCGGAGCTGATGGATCAGCTGGAGAAAAAGATCAAGGAAAAGATCGCCACACCGGAACCAGAACAGAAATAGTTTCAATTCACTTCAATTAAAAAAGCGGGTTATCAAGACCCGCTTTTTTTTGCTGGTTGGTGCAAGAGATTACGCTATCTGTGGTCGGAATAGCTTCGGAATAGCCATTGTATTAGGTAGTCCCGATTTGAACAGCGTCGGTTTCCTGTAAAATTCAAGTTCCAAAATTCAATTTGATTGGAACGGATAATATGCCCTTAAGGACTTATAAAAAATTTCACTACCTCTAAATCAAAAGAATCCGATCAACGACATCACTGCCTGATGGCAGCAACAGGATCAAGGCGTGCGGCAACAGCAGCAGGGACAATTCCTGCAACCATTCCTATAACCGACGAGACACCCAAACCAAGGACAATGTTCTTGATGCTTAGCGTAACCTCAAGACTTCCCAATGGAATGAATGTGCAACCATAGACCAGCAACAAGCCCGCCAGTCCGCCGATTAAACTCAGGAATATGGCTTCAAAAAGAAACTGGAAAAGAATAAAAAAGTTCTTGGCACCCAGTGATTTCTGCAACCCTATAATACTCGTTCGCTCCTTCACCGATACAAACATGATGTTGGCAATACCGAAGCCACCCACCAGAATGGAAAATCCTCCGATGATCCAGCCAGCAATTCCAATGATGTCGAAAATACCTCCAATGGCCTTGGCAATGGCTTCAGGACGGTTGATGGCGAAGTTGTCTTTTTCGTCTGGTCTTAATCCTCTTCTGGAGCGTATGGAACCCCGAAGCTCATTTTCAGCTTCAACAAGACCAAAATCTTTTTCAAACCCTTTGATACCAATCTCTGAGTTTAACTCATCCCAGCGACCAGAACCGGTTTGGAAAATTTTTCTGAAGGATTGATAAGGTATAATAACGTTGTTGTCATTTCCGGAGCCACCAAATAGACCCTGGCCCTCTTCCTTAAGCACTCCAATGACTTTGTATTGATTGCTTCGAAATTTAACCTCCTCACCTAAAGGGTCTTGTCCATTAGGAAATAATGCCTCTGCAATCTTATGGCCTATGATGGCCACATTTCTTGAACCCTCCGTTTCATCTTGTGTAAAGTAACGGCCATTAATGATATCAAAGTTGTACACGTCAAGGGCATGGTAACTGACCCCCATCAAATTCGATTCACCTATACTGTTGTTTTCCCTTTTGATGTTGACGTTGTTCTTTTCAGCAACAATCGAAACACTCGCTGCATTCATCATGTTGGCCTGAAGGTATCTGTACTCGTTGTAGGATGGATTTGGGCGACGCCAATACTCCCACCATTTGAACGGTCCGTTACCCTCGGGCACAAATGGCCATTTTCCCAGATAAATTACGTTGGAGCCCAGCACATTAAGGCTGTTTCGGATGTTGTTCTCCAGTGAATCGACTATGGTAAAAACAAAAATGATGGAGAATATGCCGATGGTCACACCCAGTAGTGACAAAATAGTCCGAAGAATATTGGATTTAAGCGCGCGGGCAGCGAAGCGAAAACTCTCTAAAATCAGTCTAATGGTATGCATAAGGGCATTTTAACGTATAAAAAAGTAATTCGGACATGAAAAAGCACCTTTTATTCTCACAAAGTGTACTTTTGCGCCTGAAATTTAAGGCCGTAACCTTTAATTCAGAGGCAAAGCCCGTAAGCTATGCAGATTTTCAGCAAGCCCGGATTCCCCGGCTACCCCTCAGATTTGTCGGCACACCTTAGGTTTCTTCCACATTAACCGTTCAAACCATTATTCATGAAACTATCTGAATTCAAATTCGATTTACCCAACAGCCTGATCGCTTCACACCCTGCCGATAACAGGGATGAGAGCAGACTGATGGTCGTTCACCGCGAAACCGGAAAAATTGAACATAAAGTTTTCAAAGACATTGTTAATTATTTTGGTGAAGGTGATGTCATGATCGGAAACGATACCATGGTTTTCCCCGCAAGACTTTATGGCCGCAAAGAGAAAACCGGAGCTAAAATTGAAGTGTTTCTTCTTCGTGAACTTAACGCCGACATGCACCTGTGGGATGTGCTGGTGGATCCGGCGAGAAAAATTCGCGTAGGCAACAAACTTTATTTTGGTGACGGCGATCTGGTTGCAGAGGTAATCGACAACACCACCTCCCGCGGAAGAACCATTCGTTTCTTATTTGACGGGGATGGTGAAGCCTTTAATAAGGTCATTGAACAATTGGGTGAAACACCACTCCCAAAGTACATCAAGCGAAAAGTTGAAGCCGCTGACAAGGATAGGTTTCAAACCATTTTTGCAAAAAATAAAGGAGCAGTAAGTGCGCCTACTGCAGGCTTACACTTCACCAAACAACTGATGAAGCGTCTTCAGCTAAAGGGTGTGGACATTGGATTTGTAACCCTTCACATTGGACTGGGAACTTTCAGAGCCGTGGATGTAGAGGATCTGACCAAGCATAAAATGGACTCTGAAAATTTTAGCGTGGGAACAGATGCAGTGAAACTGGTAAACCAGGCACTCGAAAATAAAAACAGGGTTTGCGCCATCGGAACCACAGCTATGCGCGCCCTTGAGTCTGCTGTTTCAGCCAACAACCGATTAAAGGAAAGAGAAGGCTGGACCGATAAATTTATCTTCCCGCCATACGACTTCAAGATTTGCAACGCCATGGTAACCAATTTCCAACAACCGGAATCCACGTTGCTCATGATGGGTTGCGCATTCGGGGGATATGATCTCGTGATGCAGGCCTATCAAACTGCCAAGAAGGAAAAGTATAAGTTCCTCAGCTACGGCGATGCCATGTTGATCATCTGATCTGGTCAAAACAGTTTAGCAGATTGTGAAAACCCGGGAGTTTGCCATCATCGTAGCCGGCGGTAAAGGGACCCGGATAAAAAGTGCTGTACCCAAACAGTTTTTGGAACTGGATGGCAAACCAGTATTGATGCACACCATTCAGGCTTTCCAGGATTATTCACCGGAAACCGGAATCGTTGTCGTTCTGCCAGCGGATGATCTGAAGTTATGGTCAGATTTATGCGCCAAACATCAGTTCAAAGCAAACATCAATGTGGTTACCGGTGGTGAATCACGCTTTCGGTCAGTAAAAAACGGATTGGAGCAAGTACCCGATGATTGCCTGGTGGCCATTCATGACGGCGTCAGGCCGTTGGTCAGCTCGGATATAATTGGAGCCTCTTACCGGCTCGCAGCCGTACACGGATCTGCTGTCGCAGCCGTGCGGTTAAAGGAATCGATCCGAATGACCGACCAGGACAACACCAAGGCCATGGACCGTTCGCGGTTCAGGTTGATCCAAACCCCGCAGACCTTTAATGCTGGCATGATCAAAAAGGCATACCTGGTAAAAGAGCAACCAAGCATGACCGATGATGCCAGCGTAGCCGAATATTCCGGGCATATTATCTCTTTGTTTGAAGGCAGTTACGAAAACCTCAAAATAACAACGCCTGAGGACCTTGTGGTCGCCCAGGCGTTGTTTACTTCACGAAGGAAAGGTTAAAACCTTTCAATAATTAATATTCGTCTTCGTTGAAAAAGAAGTCTTCTTTGGTCGGATAGTCGGGCCAGATCTCTTCAATATTTTCGAATGGTTGACCATCGTCTTCCAGTTCCTGCAGATTCTCCACCACTTCGAGGGGAGCACCGGTCCTGATAGCGTAATCGATCAATTCTTCCTTGGTTGCCGGCCACGGCGCATCTTCCAAATAGGAAGCAAGTTCAAGTGTCCAGTACATAGTGGTTGGCCTTTAATTTTTCGCAAAAATAGGATTAAAAACACCTTTGTCAAGTATCAAAAAAACGTTGAAAAAACCCTTATTCGGATAACCCCATGAACAAAGGGCAACGGTTTGGTGTTATTGGGGTGAGAGTCCTAACTTAAAGATTCATATTTGCCGAAAGTTTTAATCATGGCTGACGAAAAGATCATATTCTCAATGGCGGGGGTCAATAAAATTTACCCTCCAAACAAACAAGTCCTCAAAAACATCTACCTCTCCTTTTTCTACGGAGCCAAAATCGGGGTACTTGGTTTAAATGGTTCAGGAAAATCATCACTGCTGCGCATTATTGCGGGTATCGATAAGGAATACCAGGGCGAAGTGGTTTCGGATCTGGGTTATTCCGTCGGATTGTTGGAACAGGAACCTGAGCTGGATAAAACCAAAACCGTTCGAGAGATTGTCGAAGAAGGCGTAAAAGAAATTTCAGACCTGCTCAAGGAGTTCGAGGCCATCAATGAAAAATTTGCTGATCCCGCCGTTATGGAAGACCCGGATGGGATGGAAAAGTTGATTGCCAAACAGGGTGAAATACAGGAAAAACTGGATGCCTGTGGCGCATGGGAACTTGATCACAAACTTGAGCGTGCCATGGATGCGCTACGGTGCCCTCCGCCCGATTCTAAAGTCGAACATCTTTCCGGAGGAGAAAAACGCAGGGTCGCTTTGTGCAGATTGCTCCTTAAAGAACCGGACGTATTGCTGCTTGACGAGCCAACCAACCACCTCGATGCAGAATCCGTGCACTGGCTGGAAGAGCATTTACGTCAATATAAAGGAACCATCATCGCCGTTACGCACGACCGTTACTTTCTGGATAATGTAGCGGGATGGATCCTTGAACTGGACAGAGGTGAGGGTATTCCTTGGAAAGGGAACTATTCTTCCTGGCTGGATCAGAAGCAAAAACGTTTGGCGCAAGAGGAGAAGACAGAATCTAAACGACAAAAGGCACTTGAGCGGGAGCTGGAGTGGGTTCGGATGAATCCGAAAGGCAGACAGGCAAAAGGAAAAGCACGTTTGAGTAACTATGAAAAGCTCCTCGGTCAGGAAACTAAGGAGAAGGAAGAAAAGCTCGAACTATTTATTCCACCCGGTCCACGTCTTGGAAACAAGGTTATTGAGGCACATGGCGTTTCTAAAGGTTTTGGTGAAACCCTATTGTATGAAAACCTGACCTTCTCTCTTCCTCCTGCAGGTATCGTGGGAATAATCGGACCAAACGGCGCCGGTAAAACCACCTTATTTAAAATGATCACCGGCAAGGAGAAGCCCAACAATGGAACATTTGAAATCGGTGAGACCGTCAAAATTGCCTACGTAGACCAGGAGCATGACGACCTAAAACCTGAACAAAGCGTTTGGGAGGCCATCACGGGTGGAAATGAATTGATTGAAATCGGTGGGAAACAATTAAACTCAAGAGCCTACGTCAGTAAGTTCAACTTCAGCGGAACCGATCAACAAAAAAAGGTAAAGGAATTATCTGGCGGAATGCGCAACCGGGCCCATCTCGCCATCGCACTCAAGCAGGGTGGAAATCTTTTGCTGCTCGATGAACCCACCAACGATTTGGATGTTAACACCCTTCGTGCTTTAGAGGAGGCGTTGGAAAACTTTGGTGGTTGTGCGGTAATCATTTCACACGATCGTTGGTTCTTAGACAGAGTATGTACACACATCCTTGCCTTTGAAGGCGATTCTCAGGTTTTCTGGTTCGAAGGCACGTTCAGTGAATACGAAGAAAACAAGAGAAAAAGACTTGGAGACGAATTACCAAAACGCATCCGATATAAGAAGCTTGTGAAATAACCGCCATGAGGGGATTTTATACCATCCTCCTGTTGATCTGCTCAAATGCCTTTATGACGTTTGCGTGGTACGGGCATCTTAAATTCAAGGAAATGGAGTGGTCCAAGAATCTTGGACTAACGGCCGCCATTCTGATTAGCTGGGGCATTGCGCTCTTTGAGTATGCCTTACAGGTGCCGGCAAACCGCATCGGTTATCGTGAACATGGCGGACCCTTCACACTGGTCGAGCTCAAGGTGATTCAGGAGGTTATTACCCTTACAGTGTTTGTACTGTTCTCTACTGTGTTTTTTAAAAATGAGACCCTAAGGCTTAACCATTTGATTGGTTTTGTATTTCTAATTCTGGCAGTATTTTTCATTTTCAAAAAATAGATCCATTCATTTCACCCAAAGGACTGTGACCAGGCATTTATATCTTGTTCGACATGCCAAATCATCCTGGGACAACCCTGATTGGAGAGATGTGGAAAGACCGCTGAATGAAAGGGGTAAAAAGGATGCGCCAAAAATGGCCAGGAGAATTAAGGAGAGGGAAATTACACCCAGCCTGATGCTGTCCAGTTATGCAAAGCGTGCGATAAAGACATGTAAAATTTTTGCCGAAGTATTGAATTGCCCAAAGACCATAATTGAAGTGGAGGAGCGACTTTACCATGCCGATTCCGAAACAATCTTGAAGGTAATTCAGGAAAAAGGAGGAAAAGCAGATCATCTATTCCTGTTCGGACACAATCCAGGGCTTACCAGCTTGGCCAATAAACTTACCGGTGAAAACATTTTGAATGTGCCCACATGCGGCGTGGTGGCCATAGCCTTCAAGCTGAAAGACTGGGATTTAATCCGGTTTGGAGCAGGGAAACTCAAATTTTTTGATTTTCCGAAGCGCCTGATTCGGAAGGATTAAAAAAGATAACCAATTTGCCTCGGTATGAGGAAGTACCTTTTGGTGGTAGCCATGTTTGGATTGATTATGGCCTGTGCTTCACAAAAGCCCCATGGAAAAATAGATCCCAGGAAAAAAATTCCTTGTCCGCAAAAAGACTGCTGACCCTTGAAAAAAATAATCATAGCCATCGACGGTAACTCAGGGTGCGGTAAAAGCACCACCGCGAAAGAGGTTGCGCGAAGGTTGGGTTATGCATACGTCGATTCCGGGGCCATGTACAGGTCGGTGGCACTTTATTTTCTGGATCATGGCATTGATCACCTTAATTCAGAACAAGTCAACACTGCTCTTGAAAAAATTGATATCGGGTTTCAGGTAGGGACCAATGGTCGATCAGAAACCTTCCTTAACGGAAAAAATGTAGAAGGATCGATCCGTGATATGAGGGTTTCCGACCATGTGAGTAAGGTAAGCACCGTGCCAGCCATTAGGCGGGCGATGGTTGCCTTACAGAGGAAGATGGGTTCGGACCGTGGAATTGTTATGGATGGCCGGGATATCGGAACGGTGGTCTACCCCGATGCAGAGTTGAAAATTTTTCTGACCGCCAGTCTGGAAGTAAGGGCAAAACGCAGGCAGGCAGAGCTGGCGGCCAGTGGCAAGGACGTCGTGCTCGGGGACATCGAATCGAACCTGAGTGACCGGGACCACGCCGATTCCACCAGGGCTGAAAGTCCCCTGAAAAAAGCCGAAGGCGCAGTGGAAATCGACACCTCAGATATCACAATTGAGCAGCAGGTATCACAGGTGGTGGGACTCGCGAATAAAATCATTGCGAGCGCCTGATGATCAGTGGGTTCCAGTTACCCCAAAAAGGTTCAAGATCCTTTTGATAAAGCTATTTATTGCTAATTTGCGCCCGCAAAAAATAGCCGTTTTTCATGGGCAAATTCGTAAGACTCAGCAAAGGTTTTGACATCAAATTAAAGGGCAAACCATCGGCTCAGGTTTTTGACCTGGAAATGCCAGACACGGTTTCGGTGAAGCCAACTGATTTTCAGGGCTTATACATGCCTAAAGTCCTGGTTAACCAGGGTGACACCGTACAGGCTGGCACTCCCCTTTTTCACGACAAACAGTTCACGGATATTTCATTCACCTCTCCAGTTAGCGGAGAAGTGGTTGAAGTTGTTCGTGGTGAAAAGAGAAAACTTTTGGAGATACGAATCCTTGCAGACCGTAAAACAGAACATAAGGCTTTTCGAAAAGTTTCTGTTTCTGATCTGTCCACGCTACCGGTAAGCGAGCTTCGCAGTCAAATGCTGGAGTCCGGAGTTTGGACCCAGCTCATTCAAAGACCTTTCGGAATTATTGCAGATCCGAATGTAAAACCAAAAGCCATTCACATTTCTGCTTTCGATTCATCTCCATGTGCACCAGATTATTCCATTTTATTCAAGGGACAAGATCATTTCTTTCAGGCAGGCGTTGATGTTTTGAAGCGTTTTACAGAAGGCACCATTCACATTAACACCATTTCAACACTTGAGATTTCTACCCTCTTCTCTCAGGTTAAGGGTGCACAAGTCAATAAATTTCACGGGAAACACCCAGCAGGATGTGTTGGCGTTCAGATTCATCACCTCGACGCCATCAACAAAGGCGAAATTGTATGGACGATCAATCCTGCAGGCGTCATTCAGATTGGTAAGCTTTTCCTGAATGGTGTCTATGATGCAACTAAAATTGTTGCCCTCACAGGACCAGAAGTTAAAAATCCACAGTACTACCGCACCGTACAGGGCGCATCGGTAAAAAAACTATTGGCTGGAAATCTAAATTCGGATCACTGCAGGGTTATTTCTGGTAATGTGCTCACTGGAACACAGATTGGCAAGGAAGGCCATCTGGGGTATTTCGATCATCAGGTTACCGTACTCACAGAGGGCGACTACTATGAATTCCTTGGTTGGATCCTCCCCACCGTTAATAAACTAAGTTTCTCAAGAGCGTTTGGTTTGTTATCGTTCCTGAATCCATCGAAAGAATACAAGCTCGATACCAATACCCATGGTGAAGAGAGATCATTTGTTCAGTCAGGAGTCTTTGAAAAGGTGACACCAATGGATATCTATCCGGTTCATCTGTTAAAAGCCATCATGGCAAATGATGTTGATGAGATGGAGGCGCTGGGTATTTATGAAGTGATCGAAGAGGACCTGGCGCTTTGCGAATTCGTTGACGTTTCCAAACATAACGTTCAGGAAATTCTCAGGGATGGACTTGAGATGATGAGAACCAGCTAATTCATAAAAAGATTTTCAACAGCAGAAGATTAAAAGAAGCAAATGAAATTCCTCAGAAATCAGCTTGATAAGGTTAAGCACAACTTTGAGAAGGGTGGTAAACTAGAAAAGTACTATTACGCCTACGAGGCTTTCGAAACTTTTCTATTCGCTCCCAACACCACCACCCATGGCAAGGGCGTGCATGTAAGAGATGCCATCGATTTAAAGCGCCTGATGATGACCGTGATTTTGGCCATGGTTCCATGTTTGCTTTTTGGAACCTGGAACATCGGTCACCAGCATTTTCTGGCTTTAGGTCAAACCGGCACATTCGGAGAAAAGATTTTACTCGGACTGGGTCAGGTTGTTCCTTTGATTATCGTTTCCTATGGTGTAGGTCTGGGCATTGAATTTGTGTTTGCCATCATGCGCAAGCACCCTGTAAACGAAGGCTACCTGGTAACCGGTATGCTTATTCCGTTGGTGATGCCTCCAGACATTCCACTTTGGCAGGTTGCAGTTGCCACAGCCTTCGCCGTTGTCATCGGAAAGGAAGCTTTTGGAGGCACCGGCATGAATGTGGTGAACATTGCCCTCACCGCGCGCGCATTCCTCTACTTTGCATATCCTTCACAGATCTCCGGAGAAGTGTGGACGCTGTTGGGTGAAGGCGCAAAAACCGTACAAGGTTATTCAGGCGCAACGCCACTCGCCGTAGCAGCAGCCTCCACTGGCAATGTCATGAATGATTTCGCTCAGTTTGGTAGCGGTTGGGCAGAGGGTATCTACAGCCTTAACAACCTTTTCCTTGGTATTCGACCTGGTTCCGTTGGGGAGACGTCAACTCTGATGTGCCTCGTTGGCGCAGCCATTCTGATTATCACCGGAGTAGGAAGCGGAAGAATTATTGTAAGCGTTTTCGCAGGTGCCTACGCCATGGGGTTGTTGTTAAATGTTATTGGCGGAAATCCTTTTATGGAAATGCCGGCACATTATCATCTAGTTATCGGCGGACTCGCTTTTGGTGCGGTATTTATGGCAACCGATCCGGTCACGGCCACCCATACCGGTACAGGCAAATGGATTTATGGATTTTTAATTGGGGTATTCACAGTATTGATCAGGGTTTTCAATCCGGCCTATCCGGAGGGCATCATGCTTGCCATTCTCCTGATGAATGTCTTTGCTCCGCTGATCGATTATTTTGTTCTTAATGCCAACAAAAACAGAAGATTAAAACGTGCGACAGTCTAACAACTACATCATCCTATACGCCGCTGTGCTCACCGTAGCGTGTGCACTAACACTGGCGTTCGCTTCCATCAGTTTAAAAGATAAACAGGAAGCCAACATAGCAAGGGAGAAGAAAATGAACATTCTTTCCACGGTCATCACCCTGGAAGAGAATGCAAATGTTGAAGCCATCTATGCCAAGCGGATCAAAGCCTACGTTATTGATTTCAATGGAAACATTAAGGACGGGGTAGAAGCTGAAAAAATCAACATAGCTGAAGAGTATAAGAAGAAGGCGGAAGAAAGAAGCCTCCCGGTTTTTGAAGTGAGGTCTGAAAGCAATCCCGAGCAGGTTGAATTCACTGTGTTGCCTGTTTATGGCTTTGGACTTTGGAACAACATCTGGGGATTCGTTGCCCTGAAGTCTGATTTCAGCACTGTTCAGGGTGTGAAATTTCAGCATGCCGGCGAAACGCCAGGACTTGGTGCTCGAATTGAATCCGGAGAAATTCAGGATCGTTACAAGGGCAAGACCATTTTTGAATCAGGCGCACTTGCTCCAATTGTTATGAAAAAAGGTGAAGGCATGGACTACAGCAATCAACCACATGAGGTTGATGGTATGTCCGGTGCTACCCTCACCGCCAAAGGTGTAAACAACATGCTTCAGGATTATCTGAAGTGTTATGAAAAGTACCTTACCAAAAATCAAACCACCGCTTTAAATCAGTAAACATATGAGCACTGCTGTTCAGGAGGTCGTTCAGGAGAAAAAAAGTGAACCTTTATTCTCCAAGAAAAACAAGAAACTATTGTCAAACCCATTGGATATTGACAATCCAATTACCGTACAGGTGCTTGGCATTTGTTCCGCTTTGGCCATCACAAGCCAGGTGAAGCCTGCCATTGTTATGTCACTCGGTCTGACGTTTGTAACTGCTTTCTCCAACCTGTTCATTTCCATGTTGAGAAACACGATTCCGTCAAGAATCAGGATTATTGTTCAGTTGGCAATTGTTTCGGTTTGGGTGATTATGGTAGACCAGCTGCTTAAGGCCTATGTATACGACATGGCTAAATTGATGTCAGTTTATGTTGGTCTGATCATTACCAATTGTATTGTAATGGGGCGCCTTGAGGCCTTTGCCATGGGTAACAAACCTTGGCCCTCCTTTTTAGACGGTATCGGAAATGGACTTGGTTACGGAGTCATTCTGATCTCCATGGCATTTGTACGAGAGTTGTTTGGAGGCGGAACCTTGTTCAAGGGACTTCCATTTGAATGGCAGGTATTTAAATCCATGGGAATCGCTTATCAGGGCAATGGTTTACTGCTGTTACCGGCGGGCGCTTGTATCCTTCTGGGAATTATCATTTGGATCCAACGATCCATTAACGGTTATCGTGAATCACATTAAGCTTTAGCGCAAATGGAAAATCTGATCAACATTGGTATTCGGTCGATCTTTATCGACAACATGATTTTTGCCTACTTCCTGGGAATGTGTTCATTTCTGGCCATTTCTAAAAAGGTAAGCACTTCTTTCGGATTAGGACTTGCAGTAGTTTTCGTCCTCAGTGTAACAGTTCCAATTAACTGGCTTATTCAGAATTATGTTCTGAACGCAGGTGCACTGGCGTGGCTTGGGGATGATTTTGCTTCTGTAGACCTTAATTTTTTACAATTTATTGTATTCATTTCCGTGATTGCAGCCTTCGTGCAGCTTACTGAAATGGCAGTTGAAAAATTATCACCTGCATTGTATGGAACGCTGGGCATCTTTCTTCCATTGATCGCTGTGAACTGTTCTGTCTTAGGAGCAGCACTTTTTATGGTCGGCCGTCCCTATAATTTAACAGAAGCAACTGTGTTTGGCTTTGGCTCTGGAATTGGGTGGCTGCTGGCGATAGTTGCGTTAGCCGGCGTTCGGGAAAAGATGAAGTATTCTAATGTTCCCGCCCCGCTCAGAGGCTTAGGCATCACCTTTATTCTCGTTGGACTAATGTCATTGGGTTTCCTGAGCTTCCTTGGTTTCTCCATGTGATTGAAAAAGACTTTCACATAAGCCCCTCCCGCAGGGGCTTTTTTATTTACTTTAGTTCCGACTCAACAACGCTATGCTTAGAACACTCCTTCGCTACTTTTTCAGCGGCACCTTATTTATTGTACCGCTGGTCGCTACCATTTATTTTATCTGGGTTTCATTTGAATGGTTGGATAATCTAATTGACCTCCCCTATCCAGGCCTTGGGGTCCTGATCATTTTGGCAGCCATCACGGCGTTCGGATACCTCACTTCTGGATTTGCTTTAAAAACCCTAGTGGATTGGTTTGATGCACTCGTCAATAAAATTCCTTTGGTGAAAATCATTTATTCTTCCGTTAAGGATTTGATTGGGGCTTTCGTTGGTGACAAAAAGAAATTTGATAAGCCTGTGCTCGTCAGGATGAGCACAGGTAGCCATTTGTGCAGAATAGGTTTTGTGGTTCAGTCCGATCTCAAGGACCTTGGCTTAAACGATATGGTAGCCGTTTATATCCCGCAGTCGTATGCAGTCGCCGGTGACCACTATCTGATCTCCCGCGAAAACATAACGCCGTTGAGCATATCCGGTCCGGCAGCCATGAAATTCATCGTTTCAGGTGGCGTTTCCGGTCTAAGAGAAAATTCCTGAAATGACAGACCCAGGTTCGTCTCGAATTCCTTGCTTTGCCATCCGTGTACCTGAACTGTCACTCTTTTTTCAGCTTTAAATACGGTACACTAGGTCCGGAAAATATTTTTTCAGAGGCCAAAAGGCTTGGCATCCGTAAAATAGCCCTCACCGACATCAACAGCACTGCCGGAGTAGTAGAAATGCTGCGGATCTGTGCAACGCATCGGCAGGATCCAGAGGATCCATACGACCTACAGATAGCCGCTGGTGTTGAGTTCCGAAACGATGACCGCCTTCAATACATTGCTGTTGCTAAAAATGAAGATGGTTTCGAGGAAATCAACCGATTTCTATCCAAGTACGATTCCATAAAAAAGCCCTTTCCGGATAGAGCGCCGTATTTCAAACAAGTTGTAATCATCTATCCGATCGGTCGGCACCAACCCGGATCATTAAAGGATAATGAATACATCGGCATCAAATCAAAAGAAGTTTCCAAATGGAAATTTCAAATTGAAACACTAAAAGGAACTGATCCGGATTATGCACTTGACCGGTTTGTTGCATGGCAACCGGTGACTTTTATTTCGCCGGAGGACCTGAGGATTCACCGGTTGCTCCGGGCAATTGAGCACAATACGTTAATCACCAAATTAAATCCCGGCAGTTGCGCCTCGAAGGATGAGATTTTCTATCATGAACCGGAGCTTAAACACCTATTTGAACCTGCACCAGAGTTGATTAATCGAGCCGAAACTTTGATCCGTCAATGCAGCCTCGACCTGGAGCTTGGAAAAAATAAAAACAAGGCTACCATTCTCGAAAATCCGGAACAGGATTGGCAATTTCTGGTGCAACAGGCCACCGAAGGATTCAACCGAAAATATCCAGATGCCGAAAAGGAAATACGAGAAAGGTTTTCAAGAGAGCTCAGCATCATCCGTGAAAAAGATTTTGTAGCCTACTATCTGATTACCTACGACATGGTTCGCTACGCCAAGTCCATGAACTTTGATTTCATCGGCCGAGGAAGCGGTGCCAACAGTATGGTGGCCTTTTGTCTGAACATCACCAATGTTGATCCTGTAGAACTTGATCTTTACTTTGAGCGATTTCTGAATCCAGAACGAAGCTCCCCACCTGATTTTGACCTTGACTTTGCCTGGGATCAGCGGGATCACATATACCAATATTTACTGAATCGCTACGGACAAGATCATGTGTGCCTGCTTGGTACCCATACAACACTTCAGGAAAGGTCAGTGATTCGCGAATTGGGAAAGGTATTTGGACTGCCGAAAGAAGAAATAGATCAGCTGGCCGATGATCCGGAAACGTTCGGACACCGCGATTCGATTGCTGAAGAAATTTGTCGGCACGCCTCACGTTTGAAAGATTTCCCCGTAAACATTTCAATCCATGCGGGCGGGGTGCTGATTTCAGAAAAGCCAATTTATCGCTATTCAGCCTTAACCGTTCCACCAAAAGGCTTTCCAGTTTCCCACCTTGAAATGCACAATGCCGAGGATGTTGGGCTCTATAAATTTGATGTTTTAAGTCAGCGAGGATTAGGGCACTTAAGAGAAACCGTAAGGTTGGTGGAGGAAAACCAGGGAGTGAAGGTCAACATCAACCGCTTTAATGATTTTAAGGAGGATGAAGCTGTTCGCGATTTGTTACGGAGGGGAAAAACCATCGGATGTTTTTACGTTGAATCGCCAGCGATGAGGATGTTGCTTAAAAAATTATCGTGTGAAGATTATCGAACGCTGGTAGCAGCAAGTTCCATCATACGGCCGGGTGTTGCACGATCCGGTATGATGCGGGCCTATATCGAACGATTCCATTTGTCTCAAGAAGGTAAACCATGGCCTTCGGTGCACCCATTGATGAACGAAATTCTTTCAGAGACCTATGGTGTCATGGTTTACCAGGAGGATGTGATTAGGGTAGCACATTTATTTGCAGGACTGTCACTGGCAGAAGCCGATATCCTGCGTCGCGGGATGTCTGGCAAATTCAGATCCAGGAGAGAATTTGAAAGAATTCGGGAGCGCTTTTTCAACAATTGCAAGATCAGGGGATACGAGCAGGAAATAACAGATCGGATCTGGTACGAAATAGAAAGCTTTTCAGGATATAGTTTCGCAAAAGGACATTCAGCAAGCTATGCTGTAGAAAGCTATCAAAGTCTTTTCCTGAAAGCACACTATCCCCTGGAATTCATGGTCGGTGTAATCAATAATTTTGGCGGATTCTATCGGACTGAATTTTATTTCCATGAAGCGCGGATGGCAGGGGCGGAAATCGAAGCACCATGCATCAACCAAGGAAAATATCTTACCTCCATCAGTAATAAAACAATTTTCACCGGGTTTATCCATTTGACCAGTCTTGAAAACCAATTAGCTCAATCCATAGAACGAGAAAGGGATTTGAATGGATTGTACAGAAATCTGGGTGATTTCCTGAACAGAATTCCAGCGTCATTGGAACAAATCCGGATTTTAATCAGAGCAGGTGCATTCAGATACACAGGTAAAACAAAGCAGCAATTGCTTTGGGAGGCCTTCGCTGCAACCAGTGACCGTAAAGCAAAAAGAGCCGTAGGTACTGCGGAATTATTCATTGACTCAAGGGAGGAAATCTCCCTTCCGGCCTTAGAGCGAAACGAACTGGAGGATGTGTTTGATGAAATTGAACTCCTGGGGTTTCCCCTGAAGGATCCATTTGCCTTGTTAGCGGGTGAACGACGGTCGAACCACCTGGCAGATGATTTAAAAACAATGATTGGACGGCGGGTAACCCTAATCGGTTATCTGGTGACCACAAAAAATACCTATACAGCCACCAGAAAATCCATGTATTTCGGAACCTTCATCGATGCAGATGGCAATTTTTTTGATACGGTCCACTTCCCTGAATCAGCAGCACGGAATCCATTTCGGGGAAGAGGATTCTACCAGGTAGCAGGGAAAGTAAGTGAGGAATTTGGTGTATTGACCATCGAAGTTTCAACCATGAAAAAATTGCCGATTAAAAACATTAGAGAAAATCCATTTCACCGTACCGAAAAGTTTCCAAAACCTTAATTCCGCTGATTACCACTGAGATCAGCGCAAAGTGTAACTTAAGGAGCAAATGCTGTTAACCGATGCCATAGTTCTAGCCGCAGGGTCTTCCTCAAGACTAGGGCAACCAAAACAACTCGTTAAACACAACGGCGTTGGTCTACTGGAAGGTGTTATTTCAACCATCCAATCTACCGATTTGGTCAGAGAGATTCTGGTTGTGCTGGGTGCTCATCAGGAAACCATTCAGCCTATGATTAAGGATGCCAGGGTGCGCATTGTGGTTAATTCGGATTGGCAAAATGGCATGGGGACTTCACTGAAAAAGGGAATGGCGTCTTTGACAAGAACACCTATGGCCGATAAGGTTTTAATTACTGTATGTGATATGCCCGGTGTAAACAAAACACTTTTGCAGGAATTGATTATAAAGCATCAAAGGGGAAGAATTTCCGCATCGGAATATCCCGACGGTCGAATGGGTACCCCTGCTGTTTTTTGTGATTCGTATATTAAAATGCTAAGCGAAATACCAGCACAGGAAGGCGCCAGGAAATTTTTACAAGACCACCAACAACTTACTGATTGTATTCCATTTGATCTTGGGTATTGGGACATTGATACACCTGAAGATCTTGCGACGCTAATGCCCTAATAAAAAGTTGATCACGGCGTTCAGCACGTGCATTCATTACGGTAAATTGCATCCTTAAGCAATAGACATTGTACGCCCCGTCCTTTAATTATAGATCGTTCCTGATTGTTCTGGTCGTCCTTTCGTTTTTAGGTTCTATAAATCATTTAAAAAGTCAGGAGGTAAAATCCCTCGGAATGGTTCGATTTTCTGAGGGTGGTGGCGTTGGAGTTAAAAATCAAGCAGGTGAAATAGTCATTCCTCCATTCTATGGTAAACTTGGCTGGACAGATGGTTCTTTCTTTTTCAAAGGCACAGTAACAGGTTATTATCTAAAAGATCGATGGGGATTGATCGCATTATACGGAAAAAAAATAACCGAACCATTGTACAATTCCCTCAGCACTTCAGGGAATTATATTGTGGCCACCAAATCGATCAGTGCGATTGCTGAAAAATCCGGATGCCTCGATGCGGGTGGTAAAGAATTGATCTCCTTTGTTTATGACCGGATTTGGATCCATGGGTCATATGGTATTGTGATGAATAAAGTTGGGGCCGTCTACAAATTCGGTTTGGTTACTGTAAAAAATAAAGAACTTATTCCTTGCACCTGGAAAAATATTCGTCCGGTGGCATCGGGTGTTTTTTTAATTGAGAACAATCAAGGTAAATCAGCGCTGTATGACGCCTCGATTGGCAAGATGAATGAATTTCGATTGGACAGTATTTCAGGTTTTACGGGCTCTTACGCGCGGGTGTACAGCGATGGCTATCAAGGATTAATATCCTCGGAGGGAAAAGTTGTGCTGCCCCCCGTTTATCGAAAAGTAACCTTTGATCGTTTTGGTTTCGTAAAGGGTGAAAAGTTTAATCAATGGAAAATCATCTCCCCTTCTAACCGGGAGATTCGGACGTTTGATGCGGATTACGTTGAGCCTTTCGGTAAGGGGCTGTGGAAGTTGGGAAGAGGGCCGCTGGCGCAGGTTGTAAATGATGACATGGAACCAGTATGGAAAATCGTGGTGAATGCCATTGGTTCGGAAAAAGACGGCTTATTGGTGGTGTCCTCAGGTGGTAAAAAGGGAATGGTAAACCCTGCCGGAAAGTGGGTTATACCAGCGCTGTACGACAGCCTGGTTTATTTTGGTCCATGGGCCGCCGTTTCGGAGCGCAGTGGAGGTTCTGAACATTGGTTTCTGATTAATCCCTTTACAGGCTTTAAATCAGAGAAGTCCTATCACATGATCCTTTCAGCATTCGGTGGATTTCTGGTCAGTAAAAATCAGCTGCAAGGCTGGCTGGATAACAATGGTGAGGAGCGGCTGGCGTTAATATTTGATTCGGTTCGAGTCATACGTGCGAATCAGGCCTCGGTAACCTTTATGGGTCGACAAGGCATCATCTCCACCAAAATGCAATGGACTTTATTACCTGGGGGTGCAGCGGTTGAACCCGTTAACGAATCCCGGTATCTGGTAAAAGAATCCAATTTGAATATGCTCAAAAGCTATTCAGGGGATTTGATTTGGTTTAGTGAGAACAGAACATCTGTGAAGGAAAATCACTTAGAGGAGATGCTTCCAAATGGCACCATTCGAAAGGTGACTTTCAATGGAACCTTTGACGCAATAGCGGATTTAATTTTACCACAGAAAATGGACTATGAACCATACTTTGAGGCAACGGAAGGATTGAAAGGTTTTTATTCCGATGGTAAGTTCGGATTTCGTGATGAAAAAGGGAGAATTATTATACCCAACCGATACGACAGCATTGCTGTTTTTAGCGAGGGACTTGCGGCAGTAAAACTTTTAGGAAAATGGGGATTTGTGAATAACCAGGATAAATTAGTCGTGCAACCAATTTTTGCTCATCCTGCATTATTTAAAAACGGAGTAGCTGTGGTGGTTTTCAACGGGAAATCCGGCATCATAAATAAAAATGGTGAATGGAATCTTAACCCAGCGTTCGATGCCTTAACATCAACCGGGGACGGAAAATATTTCTTAACCCATAAAGGTGATCACGTCGGATTGGCAGACCGTGGCGGTAAAGTATTGCTGGAGACAAGATTTGAGTCGGTGATACCTGCAGGAAAGGATCAGGTTATCGTGAAGGACAATCGCTGGGGGGTTTTCACTTCAACTGGACTTTCAGTAATACCGATAAATTACAGCTCGATTACCTACCTCCAGGGTACAGGAAACTACCTTTGCCTTATTGAATCGGGGGAATTAGATTAATCCGTCAAGGGCGAAGAGGGAAGCTTACAAACATCCTCCAAAAATAGCTGCTTATCATACCAGAAGTTTCGAGAATAAGCTTTCCGATGACTCCAATTTTTTGACTCCAACAATTGACCAAGCCATGCATGATGGTGCTTTGGAGTCAAGGATTTTACAAAATGTTCGTCATCGGTAATGATCAGGTGCTCCTCCCCTCCTGCGTTGGTCACCAACAAGTTAGCAAAAGGCAAACCAGAGCTACCGATTGCCGCGGGAATATTTTCAGCCGCTAAAATGGCATCAGAAAGATACCATCCCACATTTCGTTTCTTAACATCTGGTTTCTTAAGTACTCTCTTGCCAGCAACGCAGTCCTCAACATACTTCAGCCATTCAGCAAAAAGCTTCGGACCCTTATTCCTGGTTGAACCCGTATCCAGTTGTCCGGATTCAAGCGACGAAACCACAACGATTTTTTCTCGCGCCCTTGTAATGGCCACATTCAGACGATTTTCTCCACCATCCAAATTCAAACTACCGAATTGCATAGACACCTTACCCTTACCCGTCGGAGCATAACCGATGGAAAAGAAAATAATATCACGCTCATCGCCTTGGATATTTTCAATATTCTTAACCATCAGACCGACTGGCCAGGACATCGCCCGTTGTGCTAATTCAGCTTCAATACAATCCACAATGGCCTCCTGTTGCTGGTAATTAAAAGTCACGACCCCAATTTCCTTTTGGGCTGAGCCCACCATAGTCTCACACACCATTTTGGCAACAGCCCTCGCCTCGGTCAGATTAATATTATCCTTCCACTCACCATCCACCTTAATCAACTCAAAAGCTGATTCACCGGACTTTAAAAGGAGACGGTCAGGGACCATGACCAATCGATTTCCATAAAAATTCCTGTTCGAAAAGCCAATAAGCTCCGGCAATCGACTTCTATAATGACCGGATAAATAAATGGTCCTGAACCAACGTCTTGATAATTCAAGCAAGGACTCCGCTACAAGATCATTTTTAATCGCTTTATTTTCTTTTAGCTCATCTATCTCATCATCACCTAACCGAATCCGATACAAATCAGAAGGACGCAGTTGCATAGAATCACCCGCAATCACAGCAAGTTTACCCCTCGACAAAGCAGGGATGGCACGTTCCGTAAAGCATTGTGATGCTTCATCAAAAATTACCAGATCGAAAATTTCACCCAAAGGAAACATGGCAGAAACCGATTCAGGTGAAGCAAGCCAACACGGCATAACCTTAAAAATTTCAGATTGAAATTCTCCTATGGTCTTGCGTAGGGGCCATATCTTTTTCCTTTTACTAACCTGATGCAATAAGTCGCGGTACGAAACCAGGTTGTTTAACCGATTGAATTCAAGATTATCCAACATTCGCTCCGTTGCACGCAGCAAAGCGATTTCCTTGCTCAAATCGGATTTGGTTTTAAGTACGGTACGGAGCTCTGTCTCCAATTGTTCAACAACGCCTGAAGTCACGATCCTTAATTCCGGTGTTCTGGATTCCAAATGTTCTATCCAGGCCAAATAAAGACTATTGTCAAATAGTCGCTGTAAAGATAATTCATTCAGTTGGGTAGTGGATGAAAGCAAGCGGTCCAATATGGATCTGAAGTGGTCTGGAAGGTCAGCAACGATTTTGTCCAGCGCACACATTCTATCAAAATGCCGCTCCAGATAAAAGTCAGCCTCGGCACCTCTGGTAGGATCATTATGAAATTGATCGAGTTGATTTTCAGTAAAATAAACCAACCAATTTTTCCGATCGCGCTGAAATTTTATAGACTGTTCGGCAACAGCCTTCAACACTGCCTGGAACTGATTAAAATCCAAGGTTGCAGGGGACAAAAAAGTCTCCAATCCACGGATTTCAAGAATCCTTGAACGAATAGACATGGCCTTTCGTGTCAAATCGAACCATTGGTCGAAAGCTTCAGCAGTAAATTCAGAGGGGATGCGACTTGTCCATTCCTGCTCATGCAGTTTACTGATCAAATGCTCCAGATTAAGACGATGATCAAGCATACCTTCCAGCGTCACCATGCCCTCCTTTCCACTAAGCCCATGCGCCACCAAAGCCCGCTTAACCAAAAATTTCTCTTTTGAAAACAACTCCCAGCGCACCCAGCTGAAAATACCAGATCGTGCCTTCATGGCATGATGGAGTGCTTGTTGTACTACCCCAAGTTGACCTGAAGGGATATGGGTAGCAATACCCGGATTTTGAAAGCAGCCATTAATAAGCCGCCTCAGGTTAGACCACCAAAGTTCATTGGGCTCCTCCGTCCGGACCTCAAACATTCTTTGCAGAAATGAATACGATTCAGCATCGATTCCATTAATAAGCGACTGAATATTCTCTGCCTGATTGGCAAAAAGCTTCAACTGAAAATAATCGGCCGATAAACCTGAGGCCTGTAAAAGATTTGCGGCACGCTTGTCAATGGTTGAAGCAAAGCCTCCAATCATTTGGCGCATTTTAGCCAAATCAGAGATACCCAGGTGGCTAAAATCCAAACGGTCTGACCACAAATCACCATCGGAACGAAGGATTTGCAGATGCGTTGCCACTGCTACCAGCTTATTTCTGAAATCAGATACTTCGTCCATCCGAAGCCATTGTAGTTCCTGCCGGAGCGAGATGGATTCACCGTTTCGGTCAGATCCCAGATATAATTCCTTGATGCTCACACCGCATTGAGATTCATCTGTAAGGGCGTGGCGATAATGGTCAAGGGTCTCAACAATCTGATCAATACGGTGGCAAGCAGACAGAAATGCACGTTCGGCCCTGATCAAATCAGCACTGGTACTTTTTTGACGATAATCTTCTAGTTTGGTGATCTGCTGAGCAATCCGATCGTACAACACTGCCCGGTCATTACGAAAATCACTGACCATCCCAACAAAATTTTCTAATCCCGAATCCTGCATTCGCTTCCAAACAACTTCTAAGGCTGCTCGTTTCTGACTCACCACCAGCACATTTTTCTTATTGGCAATGGCATCAGAAATAAGGTTGCAAATCAGTTGTGATTTTCCACTGCCTGGCGGGCCTTCCACGACTACAGATTGTTGCTGCTTTACAGCCCTAACAACCTGTTCTTGATATTGGTCCACAGGAAAAACAAGATTCAAGCGACTTTCGCCGACGGCGCTTCCCAGATGAATTTCATTTCCATCGCCTTGATTTCCGGAAAGAGACTCGAAGAAGTTGGAAACATCACCGTCACCTGACTGACTAATTAATTCTTTGTAATCAGGCTCCAGATATGAATCCGACTGAGGGAAAATTCCCAGGACTGCCTCAGGCATTAATTTAATTTCACCAGCCTTATGCTCTTTCTCAAATTCTTTTCGTTTCCAGTCTTGGAATGATTGAAGATGATCGGAAAAATTAGCTTGATTAAAATTGATGTTAAGGGTCGACCGTTGAATCAACTCATAGAGGAAATTTCGAAACGATAACAAATCACGCTCTGGCTCATCAAAATCTTCCTCAAACAGATTCGTTGCCAAATCAGATTGCTGGTGGTGCGCGTAAGCATACACCAATGATTTGTTGATGTACACGCCTGCCCCATCCCTCGATTGCAGCACCCAATGTCCACCTTCAGCGGTTAGCTGAACGGGAAACAGCAAAAAAGGACTTCGTACAGGCGTCAGGTTATTAAACAATCCTTGTGCAAACATCCAGGCCACATGAAGATCCCTTGAACCAGACTCTTCAAAAATGACGTCTGCCAATCGACCGAGTCTTTTTAGCTGCAGACTGATTTTATTCGAGGCCTCACGCCTCGGGTCAATTATGGGACAAATTTTTACCGGCTTTCCTAACAACAAAGCCTCAATAATGGATAACGCTGGCTTGCCTTCCAGTTGACTTAATTCAATAAGATCGATGTGCTTCTGCTTTGAGATAGATGGTAAAAAAACCATCCTGTTTGCCGACGAAACATTGGTCAGCCGTTGAAGTAACCTTTGGAAAAACGCCTTAGACAAAACTTGATAAATAACCAGTACAAGGTAGGAAATTGATGCAGTTTATGATAGTGTACAGGTTGTGAATTGGTTTGGGGTTGCCGGATTTTAGTTTAGAACGAGCCAGGACCAAATTTTTAGGTTAGCCCCTTCAAGATTTATAATTATTTCCTACTCACGGTACTGAATATCCTCCCATACCATGATAATTTTGGGAACAACTCTGCTCAATGACAGCTCCCAAGCTGAATAGATGATAAAATTCAAACTAAAAATAATCATTGCACTGGTGGTGGTAGTCGCCCTGGTGGTCGCGGGTGCAGGATTCAGACCAGACCGATTCTTTGAAATCGCCCGAAGCATGCAATTGTTTGCAGATGTTTTCCGTGGCGTCAATGAAATGTACGTTGAGGAGCTCAATCCAAATACATTGCTTAAAACCGGGGCGGATGAAATGCTGGATGGACTGGATCCTTACACGAACTTTTTCCCGGAGGATTTTGTGGAGGATATGCGCACCCTGAATACCGGACAATACGGTGGCATAGGTGCAGAAACTAAAAGGATTGACAACCGAACATTTATTACCAGACTTTTAGAAAATGGACCAGCGGTTCGAAGTGGAATGGTGGTTGGTGACGAAGTGATGAGCATCGATGGCATTATGCTTTCAACACTTACCGTCGAAGAAGCCAATAAACTGGTCAGAGGGCAAACCGGTACAGCCGTAACCTTAATTTATAAACACACCGAATCCGGGACATCCAATAAGATCATAGAAAAAAGCGCAACACTGAAGAGAGAAAAGATTCAGATACCCGTGGTGCCCTTTTCAGGAATGCTGGACAATAAAATTGGATATACCTCACTGAGCGAATTCAATCAGGAAGCTGCTTCGGAATTAAAAAAATCAATTGACCGTCTAAAAAAAGAGGGAGCCACCGCTCTTATTCTTGATCTACGTGGTAATCCTGGCGGATTACTTCAGGAGGCAGTTTCCATATGCGGATTTTTTATTCCTACAGGCAAATTGGTGGTTACCACTAAAGGTAAGACACCGGAAAGCAATAGCTTCTATACCACTAGGTCTGCGCCCATCGACGAACAAATTCCATTGGTTGTATTAATTGACAGAGGAAGTGCATCCGCCAGTGAGATAGTTTCAGGTACGCTTCAGGATTACGACCGGGCGGTGGTGGTTGGCGAAAGATCATTCGGGAAAGGATTGGTTCAAACCAGAAGGGCTTTAACGTATAATAGTGTGGCCATGATTACCACGGCAAAATATTATACCCCATCAGGGCGATGCATTCAAGTGGTTGATTACAGCAATCGAAGAGAGGATGGCAGCGTTGGAAAAATAGCAGATTCTCTGAGAAAGGCATTCAAAACGACCGGAGGCCGAACCGTATTTGACGGAGGCGGCATTGAACCAGACGTATTGGTGGAGCGGGCAATAAACGCGGAACTTGAAAAAGAGATTCGCGATAAAAATTATTTCTTCGAGTTCGCCAACAAGTATTATTACAACAATCCCCAGGCGATGGAATACGGAAAACCAGTGGGCAATCTTGTCTATCCTGAATTCGTAAAATGGATGGGCGGAAAAAAATTAGACTATAAAAATGACCTGGAAAAGAAATTTGAAGAAACACGCCTAATCTCGACCGAAGAGGATTTGGCCTCCGGCATTAAAAGTTCCCTGGATGGAGTAGCTCAGAAAATCAGTGCGCTCAAAAAAAGAGCGCTGGATTTGAATCGACCCCAACTTGAACCCATCTTGGCCAGAGAGCTTCATTACCGTTATTTTCCCGGGAAACCCATTCACCCGGCGGGGATAGCATCTGATGAAACCCTTGCCAGGGCTATTTCCGTCCTAAGCGAGCAGGAGTCATACCGTAAGATTTTGGGCGTGAAGTGATTACAATCAGACCAACCAAGACACCAGTCACCCCTTAAATATGGCTTATTGGCACCCTATTCATCACTTTTTAGCCATAAAACCCATCTTTTAATGAAGTAGTTTCAACCCGATGGTTATAGTTCGCCCTCTTTACCTACCTTTGAGGCCTTAATTTATTTCTTTAATTAATTATTGTTTTATGAACATCTATGTAGCGAACATTCCCTGGAAAGCAACAGAGGAACAACTGAGGGACCTCTTTAGCCAGTACGGTGAAGTCAGTTCCGCAAAAATCATTATGGACAAAGTAACTCAGCGTAGCCGTGGATTCGGTTTCGTTGAAATGTCTGATGATGCGGCCGGAAGACAGGCTATCGCCAGTCTGAATGGCAATGACTTCCTCGGAAAGAATCTCGTTGTAAACGAGGCTCGCCCCAGAGAAGATCGCCCTGCAGGCGGCGGATTCCGCAGTGGAGGCGGATTCAGGAGAAGTAGCTTCAACCGCGAAGATTAATTCCAGGTTAGAATATTGACATCTCTAATGTCAGGCCAACGCCTGACATTTTTTTTGCTCCTACCCCTTCCTTTTCGGAACACCCCGAACCGCAACCGCAGACCATGGATCTTCTGGCCAGGAGTGCTTGGGGTATCGTGCGCGAAGCTCTTTTCTGACTTCATGGTAGGCATTAGACCAAAAACTTTTCAAATCACCAGTGACCTGCACAGGTTTAAATCCTGGTGATAACAAATATATTTTAATTGGAATGGTGCCTTGATTAATTCTCGGTGTTTCTGTCCATCCAAAAACTTCCTGGAGTCTTACATGCAGCTCAGGGGTATCCCCATTTGTCATATACCTGATGGCGATTCGACTTCCGCTCGGTACTTCCAATTTTTCAGGTGCAAGCGTATCGAGACGGCCTTGCAATTCAAACGGTAACATCGACCTAAATATCTCGTTCCAATCCAATCGCTCCAAAGCAGCCCTACTGTAAACGTTTAAAAGAAAAGGCAAGAGCCAATGTTCCAGCGTGCTGAGCAAATCAGATTCTAACACGGAGGGCCACGCCTCATTGGTCCGCCAATTTTTTAATGAACCGATTCTGGAGAGAAGTTGTTCTGCTGTGTTTAACGCACCAGCCCATGATAATCCATTCTCCCTGATTTTTTGGATAATTAGCGATTGTGCCTCTTCAGCCTTCGACACACCAACGGTTCGTTCAGAAACGATAAGCGAGCCTATTAATTTTTGCTCAGCTTGTTTTATTTGTTGACCCGAATCATCCCAAACTAAAACCTGATGATGATGTACCATCTCAGGAAATTTATCAGGATCAAATGAACAAGCCAGAAAAATTCGACCCTGGGATTGACCGGCATCAGCGGAAGGAACTACAATCCACCCTGAATTAATTAAGGGATCGTTTTTATCCAACATCAAAGTTCTACCATTGCCCAACCGATAACGCTCATTATGTCTACCCATTTGCCGCGCAATTCGATCGGGATAGGCCAAAGCCATAAGCTGACCAATGGTATGGTCTTGAATTTCGCTTGTATCCGTTCTGTCAGACCATCCAAGCATTTTTTGCCACAGGGCTGAAAGTTTAGTAATGCGCGTAAGTAAATGATGATCTGATCCGACCTTATCCCCAACTCGAAATTTCCTTAACAGGGCCAAACGAAGAGACAAATCTGTTCCGGAATTTTTAGGCAATGGATCTTTTTCCTCCAGAAGTGCAGCCAAGTCACACGCCATAGCGCGTAAATGGACTGGAGCAGCCAATAGCATTTTGGACAATCTAGGATGAAGGGGCAATTCCGACATACGCCTGCCCATAGCCGTGATCTGCCTATTTTCTACTGCACCAAGCATTGAAAGCAGATCAAATGCCTGCTCTACATGACCTGAAGGAGGGGCGTCCGGCCATTCCAATTTGAATGGATCACCAATTCCCCAGGATAGAATCTCCAATAAAACAGAGGACAAATCCGCTTCAAGAATTTCAGGCTTCCGGGTTGTTATCAGGTTAGCATTTTGATGGACTGCCCACAAACGGTAACAGACACCAGGACCAATTCGACCAGCTCTACCTGCACGCTGGGTGGCAGAATCAGCGGTAACAGGAATGGTCACGAGTCGTGTAAGACCACTGCCTGGATCGAGCTTCGGTACTCTTGAAAACCCACCATCGACCACAGTTGAAATTCCCTCAATGGTTAAGGAGGTCTCTGCTATGGAAGTTGAAAGAATTATTTTTCGTTTACCTGAACGATCGGGAAGCAAAACCCGCTGCTGCTCCTGAAAGGGTAAATCACCATACAATTTCAAAACTTCAGTATCTAAGGACTCTGCAAGCAGTAAATCATAACACTTATTGATTTCAGCGGTGCCAGGGAGAAAAACCAGAAGGTCACCGTTTGTTTCCTGGAGAGCCTTTAGCGTCAGGCTCGCCACCTGAACGGAGAGTAGCTTTTGTTGTTCTAAAGGGCGGTAGCGAAATTCAATTGGAAACACTTTACCCTCACATCGAACCATTGGTGCTTTCAAAAACCTGGAGAGATTCTCATCATCCAAAGTAGCCGACATGACCAAGATTTTTAAATCAGGCCGAAAGATCCTGATTGACTCAAGCGTGAGGACCAACGATAAGTCGGCTTGAAGGCTTCTCTCATGAAATTCGTCGAATATAACCAGACCCACTTCTTGCAGGGATGGATCTTGTTGGAGCATTCTGACCAGGATACCCTCTGTCACCACCAAAATTTTAGTTTGAGATGATTGCCTGGACTCAAACCGAATTCGATAACCCACCGTTTGACCGAGTTCTTCCTCAAGCTGATCCGCAAGCCTGGCGGCTACTGAACGCGCCGCAAGCCTACGTGGCTCGAGGATAACAATCTTTTTATCGGCCAACCATGGCTCACGAAAAAGAAACAGTGGCAAAATGGTTGACTTCCCTGAACCCGGTGGAGATTTTAGTACGAGTGAGGAATTATGGAGGAGGCAATTCTGAATTTCCGGTAGCGCATCAAGCACCGGAAAGGATGATCTAGAAAATTTTTGCTCTTTCACCCCTTTCGGCTATCGGCTATTTTCATAGGCTTCATCCACTTCATCCGGCGTGTGGTTTGCGGCATCTACCGCCAATTGGTCGCAACGTTCATTCTGAGGATGGCCGGCGTGACCTTTAATCCACACAAATTGAGGATGGTGAACCTCATGAAGCTCGAGATAAATCCGCCAGAGATCTTCATTCTTTTTATCCTTAAAATTTTTCTTAAGCCATCCCCACACCCATTTCTGTTGCACTGCTTCTACCACGTATTTGGAATCAGAATAGATCGTTACAGGAAGACCGGGCTTTTTTATCGCTTTAAGTCCATCGATTACAGCAAGCAGTTCCATCCGATTGTTGGTGGTTAACCGAAAGCCTTTACTTAATTCTTTTCGATGCCCCTGATATTCCAAAATTACACCATACCCGCCGGGACCAGGATTTCCCAAGGCTGCACCATCGGTGAACATCCGGATCATGGAATGACTACGTTGGTTTTAAAGATTTTAACTGCAATCGAAAGTAGGATGACACCAAATACACGGCGTAGAACTGCGAATCCGGACTTTCCGATTTTTTTTTCCAGGATGGAGCTGAACCTTAGCACAACATAAACGATGAGAAGATTCAATATAATACCCGTTAAAATATTAACCTCCTCAAAAACAGCCCTGAGGGAGAGAATGGTGGTTAACGTTCCTGCACCAGCAATCAAGGGAAATGCCAATGGTACCACAGAACCTGTGCCTTTAGCATCAGGGTCATCTTTGATTAGAGTAATTCCAAGGATCATTTCCATGGCAATAATGAACATCACCATAGATCCGGCAACCGCAAAACTTCCAACATCCAATCCAAATAAATTTAAAATGGACTGTCCGAGGAACAAGAAGGCAACCATCAGGAATGCCGAAATAAGGGTTGCCCGCTCAGCATAAATTCGGCCATCCCTTTGCCTGATCAGGATGATGAACGGAATAGAACCCACAATATCAATTACAGAAAATAGAATTAGGGTTACAGAAAAAATCTCTTTAAAATCCATGATGAAAATTGACCACGAAATTACCATTCCGTGGCCAATTATTCATAAGTCATCAAGAAGAGCGGTAACCCATCTCATAAACAGATCGTGAATGAGGACCCAGGAACACCCTGGCATATATCCTAATGATGGCAAGACCGTTAACAATAAGGCTTAGTGCCGTGAAAACGGCAAGTAGAATCTGATCCTCATGGATATGACTGAAGAGCAAATCCTCACCAATAAAAGTCGGCGTAATCGGAAATCCAGCCACACCCAAACAACAAAGCAAAAAGCCTAATGCAAGTTTTGGATTCAGCCATGAATGACCATGAAATCGATCCAGATTGATACTCCCTTCAAGTCGCTTAAGTCTTAATAAAATAAACCAGCCAAAGAAACCGCAGATCAAAACACCGCTCAGATACAACGTAACCTCCTCCATACCAAAATGTTCATTGAAGGAGATGGCAAGCACCAGAAAACAATGATTCAGAACGGTAAGCAACCAAGCCAGTCTAGCATGCAATCTTTCCGTAAATGCCTTGAGGACAATAATCAAAGCGAGCAATGAAAACAGTTCTGGCAAATTTTCATGGATGGAGCCCGGCAACCATTGTTCCTCAGTCCTTAACAATAAACCGAAAACCAAAACAGGAAGAAGAATCAGAAGCGCGTTGGTAAAAGTCAAAAAGCTAAGCTTATTTCCAAGCTTTTTTAATGGATTCCAGAGATATCTGTAGAGCAAAGAATCCAGGTTCCATTCCTTTAGACACAAAACATAATAACTATACTCAAGTCTCCTTGGCCAGGAATCCTCGAGCGTTAAAGGTCTCAATTTAAAGTTGTAAAACTGTTCACGGATTAAATAGGTTACCACCGATGGGGAGACCAGCAATTGGTAGGTTCGCAGGAAGGCATTACCAGCAAAATGCAACAAGGCCAGGTATTTTAATCCAAGGGCAACTTCAATAAAAATGATTCCAATCTGAGCAATCGATGAATACGCGATTTGGCTCTTTATGGATGACTGCACCCTTGCAATTCCCGTCGTAGCAACAGCAGTAAAAAGTCCGATTAAGCCAATCAATATCCTAACGGAAACCTGATGCTCCCAAAATGGAAAGGTCCTCAACAACAAAAAAACACCAATATGTACCGATAGTGATCCGTAAAAAATTGCACTAGAAGGGGTTGGACCCTCCATAGCCCTTGGCAACCAGGAAGAGAATGGAAGTTGTGCTGATTTAGCCATGGCCGAAATCAAAATCATCAGCGACACAACAATACCGATCCAGGAATGCTCCTGAAGCTGATGGTGAACCAACTCATAATTGCTAAGCTTAAAGAATGTGGTATTCTCATGCCATAAATGGTGACTCATCCACATCGCAACAATCAAACCGACATCGGCAACCCGATAAATGGAGAAAACCTTAACGGCATTTTTTACAGGCAGGTAACGATCACGGTAAAATGCGATAAGCAGGAAGGAGGAAATGCCCAAAATTTCCCATCCAACAAACATGGTTTCCAGATTACCCGATAGAATTACAAGGGTGTAACCCAAATAGAAAAACAGAATGGTGTTGAAAAACCTTTTATATCCAGACTCCCGATGCAGATAAAACCGGCTATACATCGTAATCAGAAATGTCAACAACGTTCCGACCAGCATATAGACGGCTGAAATACCGTCGAAATAGAAGTCAACGAAATACTCATATCCCGGCGTAGAGAACAGAACAAAATCCCTGATGTCTATGGTTTGAAAACCCCGAAGACTCCAGGCTAGTATAAATCCAAGTAACGTGAACCATTGTACACCCAAGGCATAATAGGCCACACGAGAATTAAGTTTCTCATTGCTCGGAGGCAACAATAAGCTGATCAGAAAACCCAGAATCGGAATCAGAATCAAAAAATGAAGAAAAATATTGATGTTCATATGGCTTATGATTTAATGATATGAACAGGAATATTATCATCAGTTGAAAATAGCAATGAACCAATGTCATTGGTCTCTGGCGGCGCACCAGCACAGGGCGTGTAAGGCATGAACTGTCCATCACGGAAACGGAACAAATTTTTAGTTGTTGGTTGAACAACTGTAAGTAAAACCCATTCATTCTTAAACCATTCGTAGGTCTCTTCGTTTCGTTGAATGGCGGATAAAACCACCCCGGGTTCATGCTCAACAATAATCATTAACCTCAGCGGATCATGTACCTCAATCATCTGGCTGGGTAAACCTGGGCGTAAATCGCCATCAATTCCATTGGCTACCCCAAAAAGTCCCATGACATTATGCGGAAGCTTGGTGCCTGCTCCTAATTTCCGGTTATCGGTTCTGCTGAAAAAATATTCAAGATTAATGCCTCCGCAAACAGGCGCAGCCGCTTTCAGGATTCCAAAAAGGTATTTACCATCTGGGTCTATCTGATAGTCATACGAATTCATGAAGGAGCGACGATCGAGAAATAATCCATCGGTGAGCGAACGCCTACCCACGATACATAGCGCATTGGTAGCGTGATTCAGCTCAGGCCTAGGTTCAAATAGGGAAACGGATCGCACCAGAATCTGACTATGAATTTCAGTAAGAGAGTCGGAAGTATCAATTGACGCAAACCTTCTGGATCTTTCCCGCGCATTAAAATCCAGTGCCCTGGTAAATATCAACTCATTCTTTTTATGGACCCTTAATTGAACCTCATCCATCTCAGATTCATCAAAGAAAAGAAGTTCATCCCGTGTGGTATCATGCAGCCCACCAACAAAGCGAGTAGTACCAGGAATATCAATCCCTCGTTCCCGCAGGAGACTGCGTACTCCGGCATCATTGGCCATAGCACAAATCACCCTTGCATTAACAGACCCTGCCCTGCCCGAACATGCCCCACAGTCGTAAGCGGCGTAGTGTGGATTGTTCACACTACTGGCACCATGTCCAACGACATAGACCAATGGAGCAAAGTCGGACACCAGACCAATACTTTTCAATAAATTCTCAACCCTATCAGCCTGTTCTTTTTGCTGAAATCCAATTTGAAGTGCAGGATTTTCCCTGTCCTTATTTGGCGTTCCGTCGGGCCTTGGACGATGGTTAATGGTAAGCGTAGAGGCCTTATCCATATGCCTGAAGGAATAAGAAACTGCAGGACTCATCGATGGTCTTAAAACATTCAGAAAAAGTTTTACCGCAGACCAAAACCCGAGGGTTTGAGAAATGAGCCAACCTCTGAACAATCCATGTGTACTCTTCCTGAAATGTGGATCAGAAATCTGCCGAACCGTTGAATGCTCTTCTGCAATAACGTAGCCCGGGGTTACCGGTGCAGGGCAAAGTTTGGTAAGGAACTTTCCGTTTTCGGGTCGGAAGAAAAATTCAACCCCAAAAAATCCAGGCGTACCATAGGTCTGACAAGCCGGATCAAGATCTTCAAGGTATCGCCGGAGGGAACATTCTCTGTCGTCAATACAAAAGAGGGCCTGAAAACTTGGATGCCCGGAATACCGCTTCGCCGTTCGCAGGGTCGTTATACCCGCCAGAACCTGATCATGATAGGATCGCTCAAAGGCCTCCTGCCAAATTTTCAAGTAGCTCCAAAGATCAAACTTCTCGTAACCATCAAATAAAGATGGAACAGGTGACTGAATATTGCTCGAAACAGACGACCAACTGTCTCCCAGTTGTTGGTCAAGTACATCGATTTCAAGCAAACATTCGAAGAAAATGAGATCTGCCAAACGGATGGATCTTTTGTCCAGCAGTGTGGCGGGATTGTCTTCAACAACAGAAACAAAACCTGACCATCCTGGATGTGCAAATTGTTGATCGAATAGGTACTGCTCAAAATATTCCTCTTTCCCTACCAGGATTTTTAAAAGATCTTCCAAATGAGTTTCTGGATCCAGGAAAAGCCCCTTGCACCTCGCAGTACGAAAAATCGAGATGCGGCTTAATTTTTCGATCTCTCTAAGGGAGGACAAAAAATCAAGCGATGCTGTTGGAAGATTCCATACAGAAATACCCTGATCAAGGTAATTGCACAGCACCCTGAAGAGCAATGGCTGAACCTGAGCATCCAGGTCAATACGATAACACTTCTTCCAGGTGGCTCTTAAGAGGCCGATTCGCGGTAAAGGCATTTGACCCGGATCACTTCTAAGGAATTTTTCCTCCAGCGCATCAAGGTTAGCCTCCGGATGGTATTCAGAAATAACCTGACGAAGTGCCTGCCTTGAAATTTTATTGGATTGGAAGAGGTCACGGTATTCGGATAGCGTGAGCAAGGTGCGATACCCAAACATCAATGACGCCTTTTCAATTCCCTCAAAAAATCGGTCTTTTTGGAAGGAGTGAAGCGTATTGTGATGGATAAAATCCTTCAGCGATGCCTGAGCAGGCAGATAATGTTTGAGCTCTGCGATAACATGATCGAGAGCAAATGCAGCATTCATTAATCTGGCTTTTAAGTACTCAAAATGGCAACCAGATCCTCTGCAAATTTTTCGAGATACCTTAATTCAGAAATGGCCAATGCTTCCCTCCTCTTATAAAGCAGAATACGGTTGCGATGGCATTCCAAATGAACTTCCTCCCGATTTTCAAGAAAATCTCGGAGTTCAGAATTGAAGAATTTTCTAACGGCCAATTCATCCTGACCTCTTAGATAATATTTTTTAGAGAAACCTGGCTGATCGCCAAAGTCCACATCCTTACCAAAGGTCAATTCCGAAAACTTAGACCATAGGCTTTCTGGCTCCAAAGAAAAGTCTGGTACCTGAACATCGAGTTCAGTAAGCTCAAGTACCGTTACAACACCTTCCCTCTGCTCCTGCCGAACACCCTCGGTTAGCCCGATATCTGAAATTTCAATTCGTCCCCAATCACGATGGGCGGTCATAATATTTTCCTCAAACAACAATCGATTTCCAGTGGTTATCGGGAAGTCTTTGAATTTTTTAAGATCCCTCACACGTTGTGGATAAAAGGTAAATCCATGGTCCCCGGCAAAATCTCTCAATTCAACCTGCCGTGTATCCAAATTGATTTCAATTTTTCGCAATTGTTCTGGTGAAAACTTCCGAGCAGCAAGTGGATGAGAAGAACTTGCCTTAAATCGTTCGAAACCTATCATGGTAAGATTACCACCCTTATGCTCATAGTCATCCTCAAAGTGATGGAGGAGCTCCATAAAAGTATGATCCAACATGGTGGCACCAGTAAAATCGAGTACCACTTGCCTGTTTGCAGGTATGTTGTTAAAAGCCTTCTTGAATGATAAGATGTTGGTAAAAACTGCGGCTTGATTAATTTTTAACTTATACACGTCCCCTGAATCTTCCACCTCAAAATGCCCTTTAAACATACTGCTCAGTGGAACACCATTGATTAAATGGAAAACAAGTTTAGCAATGATACCCGCCCCTACTCCTACCAAAAGGTCAGTGGCAAGCGTAACCAAAATCGTAATAATGAAAATGGCCAGTTGCTCAGAACCTATTTTGTAAACCTTAAAAAATTCATTTGGACTGGCCAGCCGATAACCGACTGCAATCAAAAGTGCTGCTAAGGCTGTGTTGGGAATCATCTCAATAACCGGAATGAACAACAACATGGCCACCAGTAAAAACAGGCCATGAAAAAAATTGGCCCAGCGTGTCCTGCCCCCAAAGTTTACATTGGCTGAACTGCGCGCAACCTCAGAAATCATTGGAAGTCCACCCAACACTGATGAAACGGAATTACCAATACCAACAGCCACCAGATCTTTGTTAGGATCAGATGGTCGTTTCCATGGATCCAACCCATCAATGGCCTTGACGGTGAGTAAGGTCTCAATGGTGTTCACAAAAAGAAACATGACCACATATTTCCAAAACACAAATGACTCGATAAGATCGAACCTTACATTCAATCCGATTTGCCCCCAGAAGTCACCGATTTTAACCATATCAAATGCAGGTTCGGTATGCTTAAAATCCATCAACCATGCCATGGGTATGGTAAAGCCCAACACATACATGGGCGCAGGAATTCTTTTGATGAACGTATTTTTAACAAATGGCAAACCAAAAATGATGACCAGACTGATCACGCCCAGTACCGTTACCCGAGGATCTGCATGACGGATGGAGTCCGGTATGCGTTCGAATAAGGCTATGGGCTCCAAACCTTTAAGGGTTGCCGGATCAATACCCAGCAATACGTGAATCTGCTTTGAGAAAATGATCAGTCCGATGGCCGCCAACATACCGTGGACAGCAGAGTGCGGAAAAATCTCGCTGAAGGTTCCGAATTTCAGGAATCCAAATAGAATCTGGATACCTGCGGCTACCACAACGGCACCAAGCGCGAGCTGCCATCCCTCCTGTCCTCCACCCATTTCTGTAACAGCACCTGCACAAATGGTGATGAGTCCGGCAGCGGGACCTTTAATGGTGAGTCTCGAACCTGCAAAGAGTGTTACCAGCAATCCGCCGATCATAGCGGTGAGTACGCCCATGGCCGGAGGAAATTCACTGGCCTTTGCGATACCCAGGCTTAATGGTAAAGCAAGTAGAAAGACAAGGAAACCTGAGAGCGCATCGCTCCTCCAGTTTTGTTTTAGACCCTGAAAACCATCCAGGGGTATTTGAGAATAATTCATTTTGATTTGACTAGAGTGAAAACCTTTTAAATAATGGCTGCTTCAAATTGAATTCAGCCATTGATCGCTCTTCATTCGAAGAGCGGGTTTTCATGTCAAATCAACAGGGCATGTGTGCGTTTAAATACTTCCGGTTGCTGTATGCGGCACAGCATTGCCAGGCGATAAATTTTTTCCTGTACCCGGGTTTCCTCCTTGAAATAATTGATACTAAAATCGAATAGCTCCGAAAATATCAGTTCGGTCTTTTCTTTTGAATCATTATTTTCTTCTTCCGCAACTTCTGATTCTTCAAATAAAGCGGAAAAGATTAGCGGTGATTCTACACGGCTGGCAAGCCTATCGGATAAATCAAGTGTAGAATCTTCTGAGGAGACAAAAGTTACCACCTCCGTAACAAACGTCAGGAGGAAAAGGAGTGTGAAGACCCTGGCAACAATTTTTTTCATCAACGTACAAAATTGAAACAAAATTGACCGGACTCCAAAATTTTTATTTCAGCGGTTGGAAACATCCGATAAGCCTCAGGAAACAGGTTTATGAAGCACTTTTTTGACCTAAAAAATGGATTGCCATTGAATACCCTTCCAGACCAAAACCCATAATCATACCCTTACACTTGGAAGTAATCAGGCTGGTGTGCCGGTACTCTTCCCTAGCGTGAAGATTGCTTAAGTGAACCTCTACCACAGGCGTCTTAATAGCGCCTACAGCATCATGGATCGCAACTGAAGTATGGGTATACCCACCAGCGTTTAGTACTATTCCATCGAAGTCAAATCCAACCTCATGCAGTTTATTGATTATCTCACCTTCAACATTAGACTGATAATACCCAATCTCGTGTTCTGGAAATTGAACCTTTAATTTTTTAATGTAGCTCTCAAAAGATTCATTGCCATAAATACCCGGTTCACGCGTACCCAGCAGATTTAAATTAGGTCCATTGATAATTTGAATTTTCATAGTGCTGCCTTCAAATTTAAAAATCGTATATCGTAAAGGTCGATAGAAAAAACTAAATTGGCCATCTCAGTCAACCAATTTCCAAGCTTGAGCTGGCAAACTTATCTTAAGGGTTTTCGAAATTATTTAAAGCTGGAGCGATCGCTTTCGGAAAATTCAGTTTCAGCCTACCTGCGTGATGCTCAGAAGCTCCACCAATTTTTAGAGTCAGATAACAAAACTGTGGCACCAGGTTCGGTGACCACCAAAGACCTTCGCGCGTTTTTGGAGCACATCAACGAGGAAAACATGAGCACCTACAGTCAGGCCAGGATCGTCTCCGGGCTACGGGCATTTTTCAGATATCTTCTGGCTGAAGAATTCATTTCCAAGGATCCGACAGAACTGCTGGAGGGGCCACGAATCGGAAGAAAACTTCCTGATACGCTGGACTACCCTGAAATAGAAAAAATTCTTGAGGCCATCGACCTCTCCACACCGGAGGGAACGCGTAACAGAGCTATGATCGAAACTTTGTATAGCTCTGGTCTTCGGGTTTCAGAGTTGGTAGGATTAAAGATCCCCAACATTTATTTCGATATCGGATTTCTAAGGGTTATCGGAAAAGGCAACAAGGAGCGTCTCGTTCCAATAGGAAAAGAGGCGATGAAATTTTTAAAAATATATCTGGAACAGGTGCGGGTACACTTAAAGGTTCAACCCGATTCAACTTCCAACGTCTTTCTTAATCGTAGGGGTGGTAAAATTTCGAGGGTTCTTGTATTCCAAATTATTAAGGACCTGGTGGCTAGGGCGGGAATTCGTAAAACAGTTAGTCCACACACCTTCCGACACAGCTTTGCCACCCACCTTATTGAAGGTGGCGCAGACCTAAGGGCCGTACAAGAAATGTTGGGTCATGAAAGCATCACCACCACAGAAATTTATACGCACCTGGATCGGGATTATTTAAAACAAGTTATTCGGGAATTTCATCCACGAAGCTAACCTACCTCGGACGACCCAGCGGTTTTCTGTTTTGCGCATAGCGCACGGCCTCGTAGGCATTGATCACCCCACCGGTCGCACAAAGCTCTTCCATTGAGACCTGCTCGGCTGTTCCAGGCTTAACCACTTTGAGTCCGTTAAACCGTCGTGAAGATTGCAGCAATATATCCCGAATCTCAGCAGCTGAATACTCTGGAAAATAAGACATCAGCAGAGCCGCCACACCTGATGCAACCGGCGCCGCCATACTGGTGCCACTATTCTCTTTGTATCGGTTACCAGGAATGGATGAAAAAATGTTTACACCAGGAGAAAAAATATCCACCGCTCGCTTGCCATAATTGGAAAAATCAGCAGGCAGGCTTTCATTGACTTCAGAAGATGAGGCGCCAATTTCCAACCATCCAGGAACAGCACTTCCTGTCTTCAGTTTTTTTGAAGGGAAAGATGGATCCACATCAATATTGCGCGCATCATTTCCGGCTGCGTGAACAAACAATACGCCTTTTTTTGAAGCATAGGTTACCGCTTCATCCACGATGGATTTATCCGGTGAGAACTCTTTTCCAAAAGACATGTTGATAATCTGAGCGCCATTATTGGCGGCATATAGAATAGCATTGGCGATGTCTTTGTCACGCTCATCGCCATTTGGCACAGCGCGTAAAACCATTAGGCGAACATGATCTGCCACGCCATCTATGCCAATTCCATTGTTGCGTACCGCACCAATTATTCCTGCGACATGGGTGCCATGCTCCGCGTCAGGTCCCTTCACTGAATTGTTGCCGTAGAATCGCTCGCGTTTATCGCCGTAATTGTCACCCACCAGACTTCTTGGGTCAAACGACTTGTTCAGTCCGTAGTCCACCTGAACTCTGAAGTAATCAAAGCCCTCGCGCATGCCTTCAAACAATTCCTCAAAACTTGCACCAGGTTGTGTTCGAAGCATTCCGAGTACAACACTTTTTGAAAACAAAACATTGGGATTATTGGATTGTATGGTGGCAACATTGATTTCATCGATGGGTGAGTCGCCTAAAACCGATTTTAGGGTGTCCATAGCAAATCGCATCTGAGAATAAAACCTGCGGTAGATATCATACTGACTGCCATTCTCTGTGATTTTCTCTTCATACCGCTGCGATATTCTCTGATAATACCGGAAATCCTCCCGAAGTTTTTTTGGTATTTGCTTTTCTTCAAGTCCCGCATAAATTTTTTCCAGTCGCACCAACTCACGGGTTAGTTCCTGAGTGTCCTGATCAACGTCTCCTCCTGGTCCACCAATAAAACTCCAACCGTTAACGTCATCGATATATCCGTTTCCTTCATCGTCTTTACCATTGCCTGGTATTTCTCCAGGATTAACCCAAATCACCGGCTTGAGGTCTTCGTGTTCAATGTCCACACCAGAGTCGATGATGGCCACGACCACCTGACGGGCAGGCTTACCTGCCAACAGGCCATAGGCTCGCTGCAAATCAAGACCCATGATACTGTCCTGGTCAGGACTTTTAAGGTGCCAGTCAGATGGAACCTGTTGTGCGAAAACCGAAACCTGCAGAAATGCAATCAGCAGAAAACCAGAGAGAAAGGAGCGTTTAATTATTGACGTCGAAGACATATTGAATTGAGGATTCAAATTGATTGACGGACCGAGGCAAAGATGTACAATAATCCTTTGAGTTTAACCTTGTGTTTTATGCATTCATCCATTATTATGCATGATGCAACCTGATGAAAAACCGGGGTTAATCCGATCGCTTGGCCTCTTTGCCACCTTCATACTGGTGGTAAGTTCTGTCATTGGTTCCGGGGTCTACAAAAAAGTGGCACCGATGGCGGCGGAACTTGGTTCACCCCTACTGGTAATTTTCGCCTGGGTTGCAGCAGGACTCATTACATTATTTGGAGCGCTCAGTAATGCAGAGGTTGCCAGTATGATGGCCGGGGCAGGTGGAGAGTATGTTTATTTCAAGAGGATTTACAATCGGTTTTTTGCATTCCTGTTCGGGTGGTCCTGTTTTACTGTAATTCGCTCCTCTGCGCTTGCCTCCATTGCCTACGTATTTTCTCAGTCCTTTAATAACCTTGTTCCATTACCTGAATTACCGGATAGCATCGCTGCCATCAATCTGTTTGGGATTTTCACCCCTTTTGACAATTTCGGCGTCAAGGCGTTGACCATATTTCTGGTCGTTGCTTTAACCTTCTTCAATATACTCGGAGCCAAAACAGGTGAAGGTCTCAGTCGATATGTTTTAGTAGCGGTAACCATCAGCATAATTGCGATTATAGTTTTGGGGCTCACCATAGGAGGAGGTAGCGCAGCACACCTTACCACCACGGATAGTAGTCACTTCCCTGGAACATGGAACAGCCTCATTTTCTTGCAACATTTTTTCGCAGCGATGTTGGCCGCCTTCTGGGCTTTTGAAGGATGGAGTAGCATCGGTTATCTGGGTGCTGAAATCAAAAATGCCAACCGCAATCTTCCTTTGGCGCTTGTTGGTGGTGTACTGTTTATCATGGCCGTTTATACAGCCATTAATTTTACTTATCTCTATGTTTTGCCGGTTGATAAAATAATTGAAGCCCATCAAACACAAAACACCATCGCTGCCATCGCGGTAGTGCAAAGCTTCCTGGGCAATGGTGGTGCTATATTCATGTCCGTTTTAATTCTGTTTACAACTTTTGGGGCCACCAACAGTACCGTCATGCCTCCACCGAGGCTGTATTATGCCATGGCAAAGGATGGACTTTTTTTTAAACTGGCCTCCTATATTCATCCACGATACCATACACCCTCGAAAGCTTTATTGCTTCAGGCAGTATGGGCTTCCTTGCTGGTCCTTTCCGGAAGCTTTGATCAACTCACCGATATGCTGGTGTTTGCCTCTTTCATTTTTTATGCCGCAACAACACTCGGCGTTTTCATACTGCGTGTGAAGGAGCCGGAAGCACAGAGGCCCTATAAAGCCTGGGGCTACCCTGTTGTACCTGCACTATTTATTTTATTCTGTCTTGCGTTGGTGATCATTACCTTCACCACCAAGCCAAGGGAGGCACTTTTGGGGGTCGGATTGACCTTGACAGGTGTTCCTTTTTGGTATTTTTGGAGCCGAAAAAACAAAAACATTAACCCCGATTAAAATAGTTACTTGTTATGGAAAGGAAGGTCACCCTCAGGCGACTGTCGCGCTGGTCCTTAATATTGTTCTTCACCATTGCCGGCACCAATCACTTCATTACACCCGAATCCTACTATCCACTTATTCCAGACTATCTTCGCGAATGGGATAAGCTGATCAATGTTGTATCTGGATTGGCAGAAATCGGTTTTGCTGTCCTGCTGCTTCAAACACCTTTCAGAAAAGTAGCCGGGTGGGGATTGATTTTTCTATTGGTGGCGTTCATACCGAGCCACATTCATTTTATCCAAAAGGGCAATTTAACGCTCGGACCTTTTACCATAACACCAACCATTGCCTGGATCAGACTGATTTTGGTTCACCCGTTGCTTGTCCTATGGGTTTGGTGGACTGTTTTTACGGAAGAGCGTTCTAAATAATCTAAGCTCACTTTAAAAGCTGCCAGCATTTGTCACCGGCCAATGCCGCGAGCCCAAGAAATGTTGGATAGCCAATAAATAGCCAGAGGTAATCCAGGAGACGAAGTTCACTAAAAACACTTCCGCCTTCTGTTGACCATCGGGATAAAAAATCATACCAACCCACAATTCCTATTTTTTGTGTGAATACGTTGGCCCCAATGGCGGCAATCAAGATGATGAACCCGACAAAAAGCAGCTTGAGGAAAATGGTCATGGTAATTTTTTGAATCAAAGTTAGTCTTTAGCCCGTTGGGCTTTCAATGGTTTGAATTTAAAGGGTTAATTTGAGCAAATTGAATCCTGCCATGGAATCTGCTAAAAGAAGAAAAATCATCAAAGCAATTGCTTCTGCGCCTGTTTTATCAATTCTAAATCCAAACTCCTCCTTGAGCTTTATAAAAGATACAAGGCACAAGCAAATCGCGGTTCAGTTGTATACCATTCGGGAAGCGATTGCTGTTGATCCGATGAAATCCTTACAAAAACTATACGATATCGGCTTCCGACAAGTGGAAACTGCTTTTTGGCCCGAGGGTGTAAGCCTGCAGAGCGCTGCTGATTGGCTGAAGCAAACTGGCCTAAAGCCCATTTCCGCTCACATTGAAATTCCTCAAGGGGATTTTAAAAAAACTTTCATCGAAACCGCCAAGGCCTATGATTGCAGTACCCTTGTATGGCACGGTTGGCCCGAAGACAAGCGATACAATTCAGAAGAAGGCGTTTATGAATTGATCAGGGTATATAACGAGGCCTACAGATTTGCTCAATCAAATGGCCTGTCCTTCGGTCTTCATAACCATTGGTGGGAATTCAGAAACAAAACAGGCAAAACATTTCCTTTCGATTTGCTGCACCAGGAGCTGGAACCGGAAATATTTTTTGAATTGGATGTGTACTGGATAAAAGTTGCCGGAATGGACCCAGCCTCGATCATCAGACGCTATGGCAAGCGGGTAAAGCTGCTGCACATGAAAGACGGACCAGCCGTTTACCACGATTCACTGGCAACCGACAATCCTGACCCTATGACCGCATTGGGTAAAGGGAGTGTGGACATTCCTTCCATATTGAAAGCAGCAGAACAGGTGGAATTCCTGGTTATTGAAATGGATAAAACCGCTGGTGACGTATTTACAACCCTAAAAGAAAGTTTTGATTTTCTATCCAATCAACTCAAATAGTCTTTTAAAAACTCGCATTCAAATATGACACATTTCAAACCCTCCATTTTTCCATTCCAAGGACCCTTGGTCTGTTTATTCGTAATGCTTATTGGGTCAACCTCAATTCTCTTTGGTCAAAATAAAGAAACCTTCGCTGTCAAAGCAGATAGGATTATTACCGGTAACGGGCAACTCATTAATACCGGAACTATTATCATCCAAGGTGAAAGGATAACTGCCGCCGGCAAGACTGGTGAAATAAAAATTCCTACCGGAACAAAAATCATTGAGTTAAAAGGTCACACTTTAATGCCTGGCTTCATCGATGCCCACACCCATCTTGCCTCCATCGACAACGACGGTGGAGATTTAGCAGCATTAAAAGAAACACCTGCTCATGGCGCCATTTACGGAACTGTGAATGCCAAAAAAACGCTGGAGGCTGGATTCACCACCGTTAGAGAAGCCGGTTCACTCGGGTACGTTGATGTTGCACTGCGTGATGCGATCAACCGTGGACTTATTCCAGGTCCAAGGATTCATGCTTCCGGACCTGCATTGGGAACAACCGGCGGACATGCCGACGTCAATGGCTGGAGTCCATTCCTTGATTTACCAGGGACAGGTGCAATTGTAGATGGTGCTGATGGGGTAAGAAAACAAGTTCGGCTTAATGCCAAATTTGGTGCCGACCAGATAAAAATTGTGGCGACGGGAGGAATACTTTCGGTGGGTGATGCGGTAGGCGCTCCCCAAATGACCGTAGAGGAATTACAAGCCGCTGTTACGGAAGCTGCCAGATTGGGTCGCAAAGTAATGGCCCACGCGCATGCAGGCGCAGGATTGCTTCAAGCCGTTGAAGCCGGTGTGGCGTCAATTGATCATGGAAGCCTTGTTGATGATGAAGCCATTGAAGCGATGAAAAAACGAGGAACCTACCTGGTGCCTACGCTTATCATTTTGGAGGAGATCGTGCGTGACGGGGAGAAAAAAGGTGTACCCATTTACGCGCTTGAAAAAGCAAGGAAGATTGCCGCAGAGCGCCGGATCAGACTTAAAAAAGCTTTTCAGGAAGGTGTGTTGTTTGCATTAGGAACGGATGCCACCAGCGACATCCACGGCAGAAATGGAGAAGAATTTCAATATATGGTTGAAATTCTTGGGGCTACACCGATGCAGGCAATTACCATCGGAACCATGAATGCGGCCAAACTCCTTGGTGCAGATCATGACATCGGTAGCCTTGAGGTTGGAAAACTAGCAGACCTTGTTGCAGTGGAAGGCAACCCCCTTGAGAACATTCGACTGCTCGAAAAGCCAGCGATGGTTATTAAAGGCGGAAGTGTGGTTTTCAACCGTCAGAAATAAAAAAAGCCCGGGAATTAAAAACCCCGGGCTCTCTTTTATATACCAACAATTAATATTTCGCCGGCACGCCTTTTTTAGGCGTGGTCTTCGTCACAAAATCTCTGAGATGGTCGTTGGCCGTGGCCAGATCCTCCTCTCTTAGGTACATCATGTGACCACTGCGGTAACCTTCAAATCTGAAGCGATCCTTGAATTTACCGCTGGGATCCAATTGCCACATGGTGTATTTCGCTTCAAAGTAGGTAGTGGCTCCATCAAAATAACCACACTGAAACATCACGTTCAGGTAAGGATTCTGAGCCATTGCCTGACGAAGGTTTACACCTGTATTGTCGTTGTTGCGATCCCATGGATTTACCGGGCCAAACATGTTGTATTTGACATCGGTTTTGTATTTCAAAACTTCACGGAGATAGTAGTTGATGGCCGGTGTAAAGCTGTGGAGCCAGGAAGTAAGCTCTGAATTGTAATCCGGACGATCCCCTGCGTCTTTACGATCGATTCCCAGATATCGGGAATCGAGGCGACCAACTGTGTAGCCTCCACGATCGCGAAGCAGCTCTTTCCAAAAGTAGGCAGTAGGTACATCCAGGTTATGCTGAAGAATGACTTTAGACGAGATTCCGGAATACCAGGCCATTTTTTCAGCGACCTGATTTCTCCGAGCATTATCAACAAACCCTCCTTGAGCGATTACAGGAATTACCTCATTGATCGTGTATTTCTCTACTTCAGCCAGTACATCGGTAAGGTCACGCTTTTGAAGTTCTGCAGGAAGTGCTTTATGGTACCATGCCGCTGCGGTGAAATAAGGCAAGCGATTGGCTGCTTCAATCTGATCTCCGCGGTTGATGCCCAGCTCTGTTGGAGAAACCAATACGACGCCATTCAGGTACATCCACTGTGCATTTTGCAGCTCAAGGGCCAAGCCCGATACGCGGGTGGTTCCATAACTCTCCCCTATTAAATATTTAGGAGACTGCCAACGATTTTTTCTCGTCACAAAAGTATTCAGCCACTCGGCCAGATATTTGATGTCGGCATTCACGCCAAAAAATTCATCCCGTTTAGCATCCTTATCAAGGATTCTGCTGTAGCCGGTGTTAACCGGATCTATAAAAACAATATCAGCCACATCGAGTACGGAGTGAGGATTGTCTTTCACACCATAAGGTTGCACAGGATAGCCTTCAGAATCGATTTCCAGAATTTTAGGGCCGGTGTAGGCAACGTGCATCCATACCGATGCAGAGCCGGGGCCTCCGTTAAAGGACATAATCAGTGGTCTAGACGCCCTGTCAACCACATCGGTCCGTTCGTAATACGTATAAAACAGAGAAGCAATTACTTTCCCATCATTGCTCCAAACCGGTTGCGTTCCGGCAGTGGCTGTGTAGGGAATCCTCTTTCCCTTGATGGTTACAGCACCAGTAGAGGAAACGGTCGATTCGCCTTCCAAAATCCGCTGCGCACTGGCGGCATTGATCGTAAAAGCGATCAAAAAAAGTAGTAGTGAATGTTTCATGGTTTTGATTTGATAAGGGCTAAAGTATCCAAAATCACCGCTCCGAGGCAACACCTTTCATATAAATACAAAGCCTTATTTGAAGGCTCCTGGTCAGGGTAAATCCTTCACACAACGGAAACCTGTGTGGCTGTGACCCGAATCCATGCTGGAGCCCATCCTTCTTGAAACCCTGTAGCCACTGCAATAAGAGTCATTGCACAGAAAAGATCCTCCCCTGACAACACGCTCATCAACAGCATCAACAACTCTGGGTGAAGAGGGAGCATCTTCAACGATAGGACGACCATATCCCTCTGGCGTAAATACGGATGAAGTCCACTCCCAAACGTTCCCAGCCATATCGAAGCAACCTAATTTATTGGGTGGAAATGATTTTACCGGTGATGTTCCAGAGAAACCATCCTCAACCTTGTTTTCGTAAGGGAAAAAACCTTGCCAAAAGTTTGCTTTATCAATTGCTTCTGATGGAGACTCACTGCCCCAGGGATAAACAACATCAGAGGAACCCGATGAAGCCGCCCACTCCCACTCAGCCTCCGTAGGCAGCCTTTTTCCAGCCCACTTTGCATAGGCTTGAGCATCATACCATGACACATGAACGACAGGATGATTCATCCGATTGCTAATGTCTGAGCCAGGGCCTTCAGGATGCCTCCAGCTGGCTCCAATTTTCCATTGCCACCACTGTGAATAATCATTAAGGTTTACCGCCACGGTGGTTTTTTTAAAAACCAAGGATCCGGGAATCAGGACACTATCGGGGGGCTTGGGGGTATCTGGCGGCAATTGTTTCTTCAATTCGGCCCAATCGATATTTTGTTCCGCTGTTGTAACATATCCAGTTGCGCGCACAAATTCCATGAACTGAGCATTCGTAACCTCAGTCTTATCCATGAAAAAAGATTCAACAGTTTTTTCATGTTTAGGGTATTCTTCCCTTCCAGACTCAGCCGACCGGGCACCCATCAGAAAATTTCCTCCCTGAACAAACACCATTCCTTCAGGTGTATTGCCGCTTGTTTCGTCCCGATTATTTTGTCTGGAGCAAGAAACCCAGAATCCTATAGATAGGATCAGGAAAATGAAAAGGGGAAATCGAAGCACCAGATTTTGTTTCTGACCTTCCACCTAAACTAATTTTTTCGTTGTCTCTTCTTTACTTCCTCAAGTTTGGCGCGGTTGACACCATAAACCTTTCCCTTATCGGCATCATCCATAAATCGATCAACATATTGCTGACTCAGCGTCGCGTTGTCTTTGTATTGAGTCCGCAACGCCTCCAATTGCTTATGTAAATCTTCCCGTACTTTTTTATAACCAGGGTCATGGTAGACATTCTTCAATTCATTAGGATCTTTCTTACGGTCGATCAGCTCCCACTGATCTTCGACAAAATAATAGTGAATGAGTTTATAGTCTCTGGTGACGATGGCATAATGCCTGTTCACCATATGCTCTGCTGGATATTCGTAGTAGTGATAATAAACCGCATCCCGTTTCCATTTCTTGGTTTCGCCTATCAGAACAGGAACCATTGATTGACCCTGCATATCGGTCGGAGCATTGATTCCAGCTACCTCCAAAAAGGTTTGCGCAAAGTCCAGATTTTGTACAAGCTCATCCGAACGACTACCGGGTTTTACCTTACCGGGCCATGAAATTAAAAGTGGGGTTTTAAAGGACTCATCGTAAACAAACCGCTTATCAAACCATCCATGCTCCCCAAGATAAAATCCCTGGTCTGAGGTATAGACAATTATGGTATTGTCCATCAGGTTTTTAGACTCGAGGTGATCGAGCAGTCGGCCGACATTTTCATCCAGTGCTTTAATGGTGCCCAGATAATCCTGCATATAGCGCTGATATTTCCACCTCATTTTATCCGCATCGGTCATTGTAGCGTAACGCTTTTCAAATTCATCATTTACATGCGCAAAGGATTTTTTGAATCGTGCAAGCTGATCAGGACTTAACCTACCGACTTCCGCATTGAACCTGAGCTTATCCGGTCCAATTTCAGGGATGGAAAGCCTGTCCAGCACCTCTGGAAAAATTTTATTATCACCAGACCACGACATATCGCGGAGGATATTCATCTCAGCCTCCGCAACCGGTGTTGACCTGCCTTTGTAGTCATCAAACAGCGTAGCAGGTTCCGGGAAGGAGCGTCGCGTAAACTCATCCATATGACGTTCAGCCATCATCCACGACCGATGTGGCGCCTTATGAAGGTACATGAGTAAAAAAGGTTGATCAGCTTTTCGCTCCTTATCCAGCCAATCGATGGTCATATCGGTGATGAGGTCTGTGACGTAACCTTCTACCCGAATGTTGCCTTCATTTTTAGTAATGAAGTCAGGATTGTAGTATGAACCTTGACCTGGTAAAATTTTAAACTGATCAAATCCCTTTGGATTGTTTCCAAAATGGAGCTTGCCAAACATGGCCGTTTGGTACCCTGCTTTTTGAAACAACTGAGGGAAGGTTACATTGGTGGTATCGAAATTGAAATGGTTATCAATTTTTCCGTTTAGATGTGAATGTTTACCCGTTAAAATGGTAGCACGAGAAGGCGCACAAATTGAGTTGGTTACGCTTGCCTGGGTAAACAACATACCGGCTTTGGCGATGCGGTCGATGTTCGGCGTTTTGATCAATTGACTTCCATAGGCGGAGATTGCCTGGTAGGCGTGGTCATCGGCCATGATAAAAATGATGTTGGGACGATTGGACTTTAAGCCCTGACCAAACAATGGTTCTCCGCCAAAAGTTTGAAGTAAGACGATTATCAGTACAAAAAATCTGTTCCGAGCGGACATTAATCTGTTTACGTTTCGGTTGAAATGCAGTTTGAATTTGAAATAAAACCTTAAGGATTCCAACCCCAGCGATAAAATTTGAATCCTGGTTTAGAGTTTTTAGCCATTTTCTTTACCTTTAGTAGAGTCAGTTGAATAAAGATTTATTATGAAAAAACCATCCAGACGCGAATTCATTAAATCAGGTTCCTTGGGTTCGCTTGCACTCATGGGTAGCCTTACAGCTTCAGCCAACACGGTTGCTCCTCGAAAGTTTTCACCCGCTCCAAACAAGCGTGACCGGATGCTTGAGCTGCTCGATCCAAACTCAAAATCCAATTACATACCAGCAGGTTTTTTCATGCACTTCAATAAAAAAGGTGATGAAGCAGTTCGAGCCCATTTGAATTATTTCCGGGCGACCGATATGGATTTTGTTAAAGTACAGTTCGATGGAATGAGTATGCCACGGAATGAGCAAATAAAGGAAGCAAAAGACTGGTATAGGATGCCGATTTTACCAGAGTCGTGGTTTGAACCAATCATCTACATCATCCGAAACCTGGTCCGTGAGCTAAAGTCCGAGGCCATGATTGTTCAAACCATTTTCTCGCCTTATCAAATGGCCAAAGAGGCAGTACCCTGGGATATGCTGGTGGAACATGTTAAGCAGGATCCAGAGGCCGTGTGCCGCGGGATGGAAAATGTGGCGCTGTCTATAGCGAGGTTTATGCGTGCAGCGGCAAAAGCTGGTGTCGACGGATTCTACACTTGCTCCCAGGGAGGAGAGACCAATAGAATTCCTGACTTTGCCTTGTTCAACCGAACCATTAAAAATTATGATATGATGTTGTATAAGGAAGCCTCTGAGCTTGCTTCCTGCAACATCATGCACTTATGCGATTATGACGGTGACTATGTAGGATTTGCTGACCGCTTTCGTGATTATCCAGGCCATGTGGTGAGTGTCCCACTTAAAGCGGACAACCAACCATTAACGCTTAAAGCCGCATCGGAACTTTTTAAACGCCCAATCCTCGGTGGACTTGACCGAAAGGGAGCCATTGCCACAGGGACAGTAGAAGAAGTAAAAAAGGCGACCACCAAATTATTGGAAAATGCACCTGAGAAACTTTTTTTAAGTGCAAACTGCACGGTAGCACCTACTACCCCGATTGAAAACCTGAAGACGGCAATTCAACTTGCACACCAATTCAGACAAGGTTAAATCGGGTAGCTAGAATCAATCTGACCAAAAGCGTTTTCCTTCGAACCAAGCACTGCCGTCTATAACTTTTTATTGAAAAATTATTCTGATAGAATTAGAAGAATAGTTCCTTTTTAGGGCATTTGATCAATTTTTTTGATGGAGGGAAAAGTCGTTACCCTTCATTTTCGATGACCATCAAAATCTGATCAACCGGCACAATGAATTGCTTTAAATTGATTACCGACGACTAAAACGCATGATCACGGTTCCATTCAGAAAATCATTTTTAAAAAATGCAGTCGGTCTAATCTTACTATTGGCCTTTTATACTCTTTGCGGACAAGGGAATGCTTTGGAGGCATATCAAATAGCGCTCGGCCCCCAAACACACCTAAACAATGGCAGCAGCTTTAAACCCAGCTATGTTTCCCGGACAGAACATCCATTCTTTTTAGATCCACAATTCACCAAGGGGTCGGTTACCTACGACAAGGTTTTCTATAATAATGCCAAACTACTCTTCAATCTTTCGACCAACGAGTTACTTCTCAAGGATTCCGTTTCTGGAAAAACAATGCGACTGATTGAGGATAATATTTCTAATTTTTCTATACACAATCATACCTTTTTAAAAGTCCAATCCATCCCTGACCTGGAGAATGGATTTTATGACATTTTGATTGAAGGACCATGCAGCATTTTAATCCGGCGTGACAAAAGTCTTCAATACATCAAACGTGACGGCCGAATTAAAAATATCTATCAAACCAGGAATAGGATTTTTTTACGCATCAATGATATGGTCGTACCCGTCACCTCAAAAGCATCCTTATTGGAAAGCTTTGGAAGCAATATGGTCGGCGTAAAGAATGGGTTAAAAAATGTCCAGGTTAAATTTTCAGGCGATAAGGAAAAATATTGCGTGGAGGCAGCACGAATCTTTAATGAACTGATTTCCAGATGAAGGGACTTTTGATTTGGACCTTCGCACTCCTTGCCATCCTTAAACTGCAAGGACAAACCCAGGAGAAATTATTCTCCGGTGATTTCAAAGGCTTCAATTTTGATCGGTTCGTTTCTAAAATTGAATCAGAGAGCAATCATAAATTTTACTACGATAACCGTTGGACGGACACGCTTGAAATAAATTTTATTGCTGACCATTTACCCCTCTCCAACATCCTTGAAAAGATTCTGAAAGGGACTTCGCTACACTTCGCCATCGACCTGCAACAACGAATCTACATTACCCATGAAAGGGAAATGATGACTACCCTACCTGAGGATTTCTTTGCTGAGCGGGTCGCAAACTCAGCCATTGAATCTGGATTTGACTTATCGGATTACGAAAACGAACAAGGTAAAATCCGAACCGCAGAGCAAAAGGTTTATACCATCGGCTCAAGATCAGCGGGCACTCAGGGCAATGCAACCATTGCAGGCTATGTTACCAATCAGGCCAACGGAGAGCCTGTTACTGGCGCATCCGTTTATATTGAAAAACCCCTCATAGGTACAACCACAGACCAATTTGGATTTTTCTCGCTGACCATCGCCAAGGGAAAACAAAAACTTAAAATCCAAAGCCTGGACATGCGACCCACCTACCGAGATATTTTACTTTTTGAAGATGGGAAATTAAACATCGAGGTGGCACCCGTTTTCCGGTAATGGAAGAGGTGTTGCGTGAATATGTCTACGGCATCAGGCTACGAAAGAGGGATGGAAAGTTTTCTTTCCAGATGCACGACATAGCAGAAGGGGTTTTAATGGAAAAAGAGCCCCTGGTATTGATAGACGGTGTGCCTTTTTTCGAAACGGAAAAAATTATGGGGATAAGCCCGTTAAAGATCAAAAGCATTGATCTGGTAAGTAGGACTTACTTTTTAAACGGATCAGAATTTTCAGGTATAGCCAGCTTTAGAACCTATAAAGGAGACATGGGTGGAGCCGTGCTGAACAAAAATATTCACGTCTCAGAATCTGAAGGAATATTACCCAAAAAGGAATTTCAGATTAAAAACCCATCGATTATACCCAATCGAATTCCCGATCAGCGCACAATTTTATTATGGAATCCTGAACATAAAACAGCTTCAAAAGGAAAAGCCACATTTGAATTTTTTACTTCGGACCTGGATGGCCATTACCTGATCGAAGCGAGGGGCTTTAATCCAAACGGAGTTGAGTTTTTTGGCCGACAGGTTTTTAGGGTGAAGTAAATTTCATTGTTTCGAACATTTTCACCGGTGGTTTAGAGCCAAGGTCATCTTAACCAACTAAGATTCCAGGGAGATTACCTTTTTAAATTGGTCAGTCAGGCCCCCGACTTCAAACCTTCCACTCAGATTTTTAAAGGTAAAATTGGACTTCAGCCATAACTTCGTTTCCTTGAAACTCCTTTAAAGCCCTTTGCCCCTTTTCATGGACCTGTTATTCCAAAAAATAAAAACGCTTGCTTACCTGTTTTTACTGCTGACCGTCGGTGATTCCGTTGCACAACTAGCGCCTCCGCTGAGGTATTACAACGTGCAGGAGTACAAGGCTTCAGGACAAAATTGGAAAATAACCCACAATCATCAGGGCACAGTATTTTTTGCCAACAACGACGGAATTTTAGTTGCTGAGTCCAACCATTGGCAATTGCTGCCATCTGTCAATGAAAGCATAGTTCGCTCAGTTTTATTCGATAAGGATCGATTGTATGTGGGTATGTATATGGAATTCGGATTTTACCAACAGGATAACCGTGGTAAATTCAGCTACACTTCACTCTCTGAAAAAATCAAATCCGCATTAATAGAAGACGAACAATTCTGGAATATTTTCCGCCTCGGCAACGAAATAATTTTTCAGTCCCTTGATCAGCTGATCATCTACCATCCCGAAAAAGAGAATTTCAGACATGTAGCATCCAGCCATCGCATCATACAAGGCTATGTCAGCAATCAAAGGTTATTCATCCAGAACAATAAAAAGGATATCCTCGAATTAAAAAATGGCATTTGGAATCCAATTGCCCTTGGAGATGAGCTAAACCAGGCTCAAATTTCTTTTCTACAAACCAAAGAAAACGGCAACATTGAATTGCTTGATGAATGGGGTAATCTATTTATCGGTAAAACAGGAGCTTGGTCCATGGTTAAGCGATTGGGCCTGAATGAAGCCCACATCTATTCAACAACCTTACTATCCAACCAGGAAGTTGTGGTTGGAACTATTTCAGACGGCATTAGGGTGTACGATCAATCTTGGAACTTACTATACGCCGTTGGTAGCAGCAATGGAATCCGGAACAACACAGTTCTGTCTATCCATCAGGATGAAACCGGCAACATCTGGGTTGGACTCGATAATGGAGTCATGTGCATCAATCATACTGCACCACTTTCGGGATATGTTGATCAGCAAAATGAAATCGGAACCATCTATGCTGCGGCTTTACATAATGGTAAGGAGTATCTCGGAACAAATATTGGCCTCTTCACCCGCCAAGCAGGCTCTGATCAACGTTATGAATTAATTCGTGGAACCTCAGGCCAGGTCTGGAGTCTGCAAACCATAGGAGAAAGTTTGTTCGTTGGACACCACAACGGAAGTTTCCAAATCCAAAATGAAACATTAATTCATACCGGTAGCTCAACCGGAACCTGGAAATTCATAAGCCTCCCGGAAGAGGGCGCAATTTTGGCAGGCACTTACCAGGGAATTGAAATTCTAAAAAAGAGAGGCGGAGACTGGAAATTAGACCACTCGATAACAGGCTTTCCTCTATCTGCAAGGCATCTGGAAATGGTCTCGACCAGACAATGGCTGGTAAGCCATGAATACAAAGGTGTTTTCCTCCTGGAACCTGACAGCACATTTTCCAAAATCAACTCGGTAAAAAAAATTGAACAGCTGGAAAAAGGAATACACTCAGCCCTTGCAAAGTTTGATGGTCAAGTCTGGTTCTATTCCAAAAAAGGTCTTTTCAGATTCAATCCAGCGAAACAAAACTTCATCCGACAAGACTGGGCAGATGCAGCATTGGATTCAACCGGATATTATTCAGGAAAGATGATTCCAATCCAACCAGAATCCTTGACATTCTTTCGAGAAAATGAAGTGTTGTTTATGCAAAAACAGGTCACTGATACCACCTACAGCTTTGCAACACTGCCTGTCTCTATAGCCCAATTAAAGCCGATGCGTGGATTTGAAAATATCAGTCCCTGGTCCGAACAAAATTTTTTAATGGGTGGATTAAACCAATACCTGGTCATGGACCAGCAGCCTCAATTCAATAAACAAATTGAACCGCTGATCTATTCCTGTTTAGCCCAGTCAGCAAAAAATCCGGATTTTCAGGTTAACCTTCAGGATGGAACTATTCCCAGTGATTACCGTTTGGTGAAAATACGGTTTGGCACTCCGATCCATCAGGCCTATCAGGAAATTCAGTATCAATACAGACTTGTAGGGCTCTCCGAAGAATGGAGTCCATGGACTAAAGCGGAGGAAGCTAATTTTGGAAACCTTCCACCCGGACAATATTATTTTCAATTAAAAACTGCACTACCAGGGCAGGCAGAACCAAGCATTACCGAATTCCAATTCAGGATAGCACGACCATTTTTTCAAAGCCCCATGATGATCGTGGTATATCTGCTTGGTATCATAACGCTCGTGTACCTTATCCACCGTTCCTATACCGGCTATTATCAAAAACAGCAATTCAAACTCATTGAGGAAAATGAAAAGAATTTAAAGCTCAATCAACTCACCCTTGAACAGGCTTATGTAAAGGAAAAAAATGATTTTCTTGAAAATCAGTTTGGAAAAAAGAAAAAAGAATTGGCCCAGACCCTAATTCATTTAAATAAGAATATTGAACTGCTATCTGAGGTAAGGTCATTCCTTGGGAAACTTCCAGGAGATGGTAAAAATGCCATGCTCAATAAAATTGACGCCAACCTCTCGGACGAGGACTCCTGGACATTGTTGGAGACAGCATTCAACCAGATTGATCAGCAGTTTTTATCAAAGTTGAAGGCTATGGGTGGAGACCTAAGCCCAAGCGATCTTAAGTTGTGTGTTTACCTCCGTTTGAATTTGTCAAGCAAGGAAATTGCATCCCTTTTGAACATATCGGGTAAAAGCGTCGAGATTAAGCGCTATAGACTTAGAAAGAAGCTTGGACTGGAGGGTAACTCATCTTTACAGCAGTTTATTCTGGGGATTTAGTAGTAAGACACCCCCTACAAGTCCACTACACACCATGTTCATGCGTGTTTTATATCCTTGATTTTTAGCTAGTTACATACGAAAGGGAATTTGTATAGACCCATCAATTGTTGATTGAGTCAATACCATTCAGATTTACTTAATCAAAAACCAAAATCATTATGTCTAAAAAATTCTCATGGGCACTATTAAGCCTGTTTATTGGCTTTCTGACTTTTTCTTGTTCAGAGGAAGAAAAAGAAGCGACACCTGTTGATCCCCTGGTAGGTAACTGGAAACTTACTCCATCCGCAGGCTCCTTAGGCGTTGGACCAAACCTTGGCGATTACAGCTGGTGGTCAATCGCAGCTGGCGATGTAACCACCCGCGCCTGCTTGTACGATGATGTTTACACCTTTAATGCCGATGGAAGCTTTCAGAACGTTGTTGGTACCTCCACATGGCTGGAAGCGTGGCAGGGTGCTGCCGCCGACGGTTGCGGAACCCCTGTAGCCCCACACAATGGTGCAACAAAGGGAACCTGGAAAACCCAGAACTCATCCCTGACCATCTCTGGCGCAGGTTCTTATATGGGTCTACCAAAAGTTCACAATACTGGAGAAGATGGTAAACCTGCCAATAACACCATTACTTATACTTACACTTTGTCTTCAGACCAAAACACGCTGGAGCTGACCATCAATGGATGGTTACCAAGTGTACCTGCTGCAACCTGGTACTTTAAGTTTACCAGACAATAGGTTAGAAACTGCATCTTTGCAGTACCTTGAAAAAGACAATACCTTATATATTATTTCTCAGCATACTCTTCTGGTTCTGTTCTGAACCAGAAGAGTCATGTTGTGTACTACCTGCCGAACCTAAGTCAGAAACGCTGACCGATGCAGATCGGGTTGGATTGGTTTGGTCAGACGAATTCGATGGCTCTACCCTTAGCAACAACCATTGGACACCTGAAATTGGAGATGGAAGCACGCAAGGACTACCTGGATGGGGCAATAATGAAAAACAGTACTATACCGATCGACCATCCAACCTTTTGGTCGAAAATGGTTTTCTAAAAATCATTGCTAAAAAGGAAAGTTTAGGTGGATCAGCGTATACTTCTGCCCGAATTAAAACCCAGGAAAAATTTTCCTTCACCCATGGTAGGTTGGTGTTGAGGGCACGACTGCCTCAAGGAGTAGGCACCTGGCCAGCCATTTGGATGTTGGGTAATTCGATCCCAACAGACGGTTGGCCAAAATGCGGCGAAATTGATATCGTAGAACAAAGGGGTGCCGCAAAAAATATTTTGATCGGCGCCACCCATTGGCTGGACAAGGCAACATCAACCACCGCTGACTACCTGAGAGAATATACCTTCACCACCGACCCTACTGATTTTCATCAATATACCATGCAATGGACACCCGATTACATTAGAATGAATGTTGACGGTATTCGATACTTTGAGATGAACATCAATGACCAAATGCCTTTCCGAAACCCATTTTTTATTATTTGCAACATAGCCATGGGAGGCACACTGGGTGGAAATATTGGAGCTTCGTTCACAAGCGATGATATGTGGATTGATTACATACGCGTTTACACCAACTAACCTTATGATCTCGTTTATTCTTCCTATTTTTTTATTGACGGTTTCTCCTCAACAAGCTTACAATCCAGTACCCAAGTACGAATTGGTGTGGTCCGATGAATTCGACTATACCGGAAAACCAGATCCTAATAAATGGTTCTTGGAGACTCATGCACCGGAAAATGGGAGCTGGTACAATGGAGAACTTCAACATTACACCGACCGTTTGGATAATGCGCAGGTGGGCAATGGATCGCTTAAAATCATCGTAAAAAAAGAGCGCTACACTTCAACCGGCACCACCAAAGACTTTACCTCAGCTCGATTTAATTCAAAAAAATCTTTCACCTACGGAAAAGTGGAAGTCAGAGCCAAACTTCCCTTCAGTCCTGGAACCTGGCCTGCCATTTGGTCCTTGGGCAGCAATCTGAGCGCCATAGGATGGCCCGCTTGTGGAGAAATTGACATTATGGAACAGCTTTTTGAGGATCATCTTTCCGTCCAATCAGCCATACACGTCGCCTCCCGCTTTGGAAATGACCCGGCACGTGAGTCTACGCCTGTAAGCGATGTAACCAAAAACTTCCATGTCTATGGTATGGAGTGGACACCGGAAAAAATTGATTTCATGGTAGATAATAAGGTGTACTTTACCTATGCGCCTGAGAAAAAAGACAAAGGCAATTGGCCGTTTGATCAGGACCAGTTTTTGTTGCTTAACGTCGCCGTTGGTGGCAACCTGGGTGGTACTGTTGACCCCAAGTTCACGCAAGATCAAATGGAGGTCGACTACGTAAGGATTTACCAGCTAAAGTAAAATCCGATCTAAAATCTTAAGACAACTTATCCTTTTTTCCTAAGAAGTTCGAGTACTTGCTCAAGCTCTGATAATTGATCATCTCTTAATTCGATGGCCTGAACAAGGGTATTTGCAACCACTTCGCTGGCTTGTCCGTCCAGTTCATTGAGAACGATTTTATCACCCACCGAAAGTGTCTTGATCAACTTATGTTCATGTCCGTTTCCTTCAAACACCGAACAATTACCATCCTTGATTAAATAAATTGAGTGGCCTGTTTGTCCACCGGAAACAATTTTTTCACCAGGCTGAAATTTTACCCTTCTAATTTCGAAATCATCGGTGTCGTCGGTACTCATTTCAACAATATCGCGACCCATCAAAGGCCATAACGCCCAATCCACCAACAATCTGATTTTTCGATCACTGAAGGGGAAATAAAAATATAAAACCAACCGCCACATAATCCAGGCAAAGGTTCCCCTGAGCGGGACTCCCCACAACTCTCCTACTGCCGTTCGGCGACCGATAGAAACTGCCTGACCCAAACCGGTTTTACTGAATTTTTTTTGTGTTTTCCCGTGCAATTGACGGATTACATTGGCACCAGCAGTTTGTCCAGTCATCATACCCCACCATGCCGTAGTCGGAACATAACCACCTTTCGGATGCTCAACGGCTGCGCAATCACCAGCCGCCCAAACATTCTCATAACCATGGACTCGCAAGGTTCGATCGACCAGAATCCTGCCGTTGGGCGCCAAGGGAAATCCTGATTCATTGGTCATTTTTTGGGGAATCGTGCCTACCGCACTGATTACCGTCCGGGTTGGAACTCGGGTTCCATCGCTTAGCACCACCAGATTTCTGGAAACCGCCTGAATACGAATGTTGGTCCGAATGGTCACCCCAAGTTTTTTAAGATGTCGCTCCGCATAAGCAACAAGGCCTGGGAACTGTTTGGATTGCCGGGCATCAACACGGGTTCCAAAGAGCTCAGGCAGTATGGTCTCTTGTGGGTGGGCCAGAAAAACTTCTACCTCCTCAGGATTAAGGCCGGGAAAATCCTTCCTCGCAAGCTGCCGTGCGAAATCAGCCAACTCACCAGCCACTTCACTTCCTGAAAATCCACCGCCCGCCACGAAAAAGGTAAGCATGGCTTTTCGCTCGGTGGGATCACTGGTGATGGAGGCAAGCTCATACATTCTCAGAATATGATTTTTAAGCTGATAGCAATCGTCCCAAGTCTTCAGCGCAAAACCGTGTTCAGCCAGACCTTGAAAGCTCTCTGAATTTTGCTTTGAGCCAACCGTTACGATAAGCTTGTCATAAGTCAACTCCATTGATCTACCATCGATTTCACGAATGGTTTGAATGGTTTTATTGGAAAGATCTATCCTTCTGACAATCCCGATATGAAGCGTCGCATCCTTGAAAATCCTACGAACCGGACTTAAAATTTGTGTAGGAAGAATCCGACCGGTTAACATTTCACCTATGAACCCATGCCAAATGTGAAAATTTTCTTTGGTGATCACGGTTAGCCTGATCTCACCTTTTCGTGCAGCGCGTGACAACCGCTGGCAAGCATACAGTCCCGCATAGCCGCCGCCAATGACAACGACATGCGGAATTTTTTGATTGGAGTCCATCAGTTGAAAATCTCACTGAATCCAAACCTCCAAACCGGCTTCATGCCAGTATAGAATTCCTGGAAATCAATTTTCCCGTCTGCACCACCAAATTTTTTCAAATAGCGCTCTACCTCTTCAGCATCCATACCCCATTCCATCAACAACAATTCAATCTCTGCCAGTTCAAGCATTCCGCTGCTGTCGAGGTCTAAGTGATTGAAAATAAATTTGGCTTGTTGTTCAGGTTCTTTAATGGAAGAGGCAGCAGCATCCGTAAGCTGCTCCTGCATTCTGCCGGAGATCCAGATGGTAGAAGGCAGAACTTTACATTTCTTGAAAGATTCCACTGGCTTACAATTGACTGACCAGGAAACAGGATCGGTCTGGAATTTAAATGGTCGATGCCTCGAAGGAAAATTGTCGGGCACCAATCTCAAGACCGTTCGCTCCTCTCAGGAATTTTGGCATTCCTGGAAAGACTTTAATCCAAATACGCTTAGGGATTAAAATCAGAGCTTGTACATCACAGCTGGTCCGTTTAAGACCATCACCCCTTAAGAATTAATGCAGAGCATTTTCTGAGGAAGGCTCCCCGCCCATTTTTACTTCGAATTTTTTGCTACCCCTCCACAATACTGCCGAAGCAAACAAAGCCGCCAGGAACATCACCACCGAAAACGTGATGAGTTCGATATCTTGGAATACGCCCAGGATGGTTGAAACAACAGATGCCAGCCCAATTTGAAAACAACCCGACAACGCGGAGGCACTACCAATATTTCGATTGAATGGGGCAAGGGCCAATGCTGCAGCATTGGGATTTAACATTCCAACGCAGGCCATGGTAACCAGAATAAATGCCACGGTAAGATAAACCGGCAAAGTCCAAAAAGAGGCAACCACAAAAAGGAATCCTACCACCAGTTGAACTGACAACACCACTTTAAAAATCTGATCAGATCGAAAATGACGAACCAACAAAATATTTAACTGACTTGCGCCAATAAATCCAACAGATATCAGGGCGAACAACAAACCAAATACCCTTGGATCAAGATCATACAACCCCATAAAAATCACCGGACTTCCTGAGACGTAAGCAAACAAGGCTGCAAAGGCCAACGAACCAGAAAGACTATAAGTGATGAACTGTGGCTGACGAAAAATTTCAGTATAAGTTTTTAACAAAGCAATTGGATGAAGTCTAACAGAAGAATCAGGACCGGCAGCAGGCGGAAGGAAAAATGCAATCACAATTAATATAAAAACCACAATTGCAGCCAGGATAATAAAAATGGCGCGCCACCCAAGTGCTACGGCAATAAAACCTCCTAGTGATGGTGCAATCAAAGGTGATACACCAAGGACCAAAACCAAAAGCGAAAAGATTTTAGGTGTTTCCTGGATCGGGAAAAAATCACGCACCATAGATGCAGCGCCGACCCATGCCACACAACCACCGAGTGCCTGAAAAAATCTTGCCAATACCAGTGCTTCAATTGAGTTTGCGGAAGCACATACCAAACTGGCGATTACAAAAATTATCAATCCTATGTTAAGTGGCCTGCGTCGGCCGTAACGATCGAGTAAAGGGCCATACATAATCTGACCAAAGGCTAAACCCACAAAATAACTTGCCACCGATAACGATACCCGGGAGGAAGTGGTGTTCATCTCCTCTGCTATCTGATCAAAAGAAGGCAAATACATATCGATCGCAAACGGGCTGACGGTCATCAGCATTCCGAGAATGAGAATTATTCGGCTGCGCGGAATTTGATTCGAAGGCATAAGCGCCGCGAAGGTAAGGAAAGCCTTACTACCATAATAAAGCTGTTTTATTTAAAGCCTAGCGGAAATGCTTGTGCGAAGAGATTCATTTAAATCTTTTACCTAAACCTCCATTACTTTCCTCCAACCCCAACATAGATCATAGCATCACCTTTGGGTTCATTGGTGAAATCAATTTTTATAATGTTAACGCCAGATTCAGCGGAACCAGCCATTTCAATTCCATTTATTTCATCGATGGTTTTCCCACCCTCCACATTTCCCTGAACCGTTAAATCCTGAATAGTACCATCTCCTGCATCGAAGGTGATCATCGTATCAACCTCGGCCGAAACCCCACCAGGGAGTTCAGCCGCAACACCCACCAACCCTGTCAATTCACCATTTGTTCCTTCATTTGGTTTGTATTCCACCCCAGCTTTTGCGGAGAGAATCCCCGAAGTCCATATGTCGCCCTTTAATGATATCTTCTCACAACTCAATCCAACTTCCATCAAGGTTTTTCCATTTGCTTTTGGAATCTTGAATTTGACACTGATACCGCTGGTAAAATCGTTGCAAGCCTTCAGACGCTTGTCTTTTTCAGACATGGGCGGCACCGGTACCAAAGGACCAACAAATTCCTCACAGCCATCCAACAGACTTACAGAGCTATAAGTCAGCTGTATATTAGCCAATCTGAATAACTCAAGTTGCAAGCTTAAACTTTCTAGAGTTACCTGAGTTTGATCGAACAGCAAACCTTCAGGAAGGTGCTGTGCTATAGCAGAGGAGATTTTATATGAGGTTTTATACCAATCGGTTATGGCAGCATCCAAAGGAACAATATTGTTATAAATACCGGGAAGTTTTGAGTTGACAAATCCAATCAGAGCCCGACAATTTTCTTCACGCTTTTCCGGCCATTTCCTGCTCATGAATTCTTTGGTGATACGCTCAGTTGTCGCCGGATGGACATCCATAAAAACCAACATTTGCTCGATCATTTTACCTTGCTTCATACTTAAGGCATGGTCGCGTCTACTGATCTCTTCTAAGTCATCGGCATAGTCATTTTTTGTAGCAGAGTAAGTAAAAGCCGCCGGATCTCCCGGATCCCATTGTGTATTAAGTGGTGTAATGCCCATCGTATTACCTATGGGCCCAAGTGCCTCGGCAGCAATCAGTCGATGCGCATTCGGCATTTTTTCGGTATCCATAAGAATCTTGGGATCGGACATTTTAGTGACCACTTCTATAAGTTCTGTTGCAACCTTAACCGACTGAACATTTAATTGTTTCGAGCGGTCCTCCAATAGTTCATAAAAACTGATCAGCTGAGCAGCATTTTGCGGGAATTCAAATTCCTCCATTTCCCGAAATCTTCCACGGTTGATGTCATACACCTTATGGTAGGGTAAAACCCCTGAGTTTCCATTTTTGTTCCAACGTGCTGTACCCCTTTGGCGCCACGCACCTTTTTTAAGCGTTTGTCGCGCTTCCGTTTTGTTGCCAGCCATACTCTGAGCCTTGGCGAGACTTTTCGACGCCTCTGTTAGCGATCCATCCTGTTCAATCGCTTTCTTCAAGAAAGGAATCGATTTCTGTGTTTCTCTCAAGGTTAGGTGCGCAACCCCCTTAGCCAGATTCCAGGCCGCAGCCACACTTCGACGACCATTTAACTTCAACGACTCAGGCGGAGCAGTTGGTCCTAACAGGGTAAGTGCAGTCCGTGGATAACCCTGAGCAATGAGCAATCCGGCAAGGCTGATTCTGGTTTCCGGCTCGTCGGGTTTAATTCGCTCGGCTTCCAGCAAAAAAGCCTGTGCCAATTCGAGGTTGTAGGAGGCGACCGTCGCAGCCAAAATACGAAGTTGGGAAGTTTGATTAGGCGATCCGGCCGGCAACGTTACGGTTGTGAGCTGCTTTACAACATCCAGTGCTTGTGGAACACCAGGTGGTGTGGTGTTACTGTTGATAACAGGAAGAGGAGACGCCTCAATTGAGCTCAGTAGATCATCAATATTTATTTCCTCTCTTTCCCTGATGGAGTAATAGATTTCGCTTGCCGTTGAATCGGTTTCTTGCGAATAGGCTATTAAGCCTGAGGCCATCGTAAAAACGCAAATCAGTATCCTGATCATACTCAGTGGTTATTTATTTGGACAAAAAAATTAACCATTTTTCTAAAAGCATATTTTTAATTAACCAGCTATTTTGTAAAGGCTGCTTTCCTCGGCACCCGCTCCGCTGACATGGCAGCATGGTAAACATAGGCCGCCATAATGGTTGCATTTTTCATCAAATCCTCCGACTGAATGCCCTCCAGAAAATCAAGGTTGGTATGACCTGCCGTTCCGGGCGTCCGGTCTTGCAAAAACTGGAATCCGGGAAGACCAACATCATCAAAGGCAACGTGATCTGTACTGCCGAGACTTTGGTTGGAGACCATGTTCATACCCAAATCCCTGAAGGGCTCCATCCAGGCAGATAACATCGTACGCGCTGTTTCGTTTCCCTGCAAATAAATTCCACGATATTGTCCAGCGCCGTAATCCTGATTGAAATATGCTGACAGCAATTCATACTCAGGTCTAACGCCTACCGCCGGATCTTTCGGATCTCCAAAATGCTTCTTCACATAAGCTCGTGAACCATACAAACCCTGCTCCTCACCCGACCATAAGGCAATGCGGATGGTGCGACGGGGCTTCACACCCAGTGTCTTTAAAATTCGGATGGCCTCCAACGCAACGGCTGTACCAGAGGAGTTGTCGCTCGCGTTGGGACTGCCATGCCAGGTATCGAAGTGGGCGCCAAGCATTACAACACCGGCTTTTGGATCGGTTCCGGTGATCTCTCCAATAAGGTTGACAGCCTGTTCAACCTTTTCACCCATTCGATTACGAATGTCTACCTCCAACCTAACAGGTATCCCACGTTTCAGGATTCGATACATTCGATTGTAATGTTCAGGGGTTACCGCGAGAATGGGTGGCGTCTTCCTGTTGCCATCAGCACTCCATCCATCCTCTTTTGAACCAGGGCGGGAATAGGCCGGAACAATTCCCAATCGGTTACCATCGGTTTGTAATACCACAGCAACAAGTTCACTTTTCAAAAACGCCATACGCTCAACCGCTGTGATAAGCACCGGATTGGCAATGTTCCTTGGCCGGTTGCGTGCAGGAGTTATCGTCACCTTTTCCAGCGCCTTTAATTCCTCATCGGTGTAACGCTGCACACCATGGGTAAGCGTTTGCAGATCAATGGTTGCAGGATTGGAAATCAGCACTGCCTTTCCATTTAATTTGCCACGCCAGTTGTTGAGATCATCCTGAGTTTGCAGGTCAACGATAACGGCTTCAGCCGTTACTTTCCCTTCGGTACCAACAGTATGCGCAACAGGATAGGCTGTCAGCGGCATATAATCGGGCTCTACCATGTGGGCTGAAACATATTCATTGTCCCACGTAACACCATAGTCCATATAAGGTTCGCTTGCGACATTACTCAATCCCATACGTTTCATCTCCTCCAGGGCCCAGGTTTGTGCACGTTGCATATCGCGCGATAGGGTAAGCCGTGCACCAAGCACATCAACGATATAGGATTCATATTCCATTACCTTCGATTTCTGAAGACCCTCCTCCCGAATTCGGGCAACCATATTCCAATCCACCAAAGGGGATTGCGCACAGAGATTTAGGGACAGAATTGAGATAAGAACAGCCGTATTAAAAAATCGATGCTTTATCATTTGGAATTTATTTGGTTAGCCAACAGGTAAAAGGATTTAGAAATTAAAATAACTAAACTTTAAACGGGAATAAAATTCGGCTTTGAGGATCCAAACGATTTTTTTCAATTATTGAACTGATTAGATTGTAATTAAATATTCCAGGTATGAAGTTTTTACCCTTTTCCATAGGCCTTTTGATATTTTCATTTCAAGGGGTCGTTTCCCGGTCACTATTACCCGATCGAATGGTTGGTCATTGGCGCGGTCACCTGCAGGTTTGGTCGAAAGGAGTAAAACAAGATAGTGTGGCGGTGGAGCTGACCATTGCACCATTGGGTCAGGACCGTTGGAAATGGCGAATGGACTATAAGTCAGAGAAAAATCCGATGGTTAAAGACTACGAATTGCGAATAAAAGATAGAGCTCAGCAGATTTATTTAACCGATGAAGGCGGCGGGGTGGTTTTGGAGGACTATGTTTTTGGCAATAAGATGTTCAGCTTTTTTAAAACGCACGATGTTTGGCTTTCCAGTACCCATGAGCTTGTGGACGGCAAAATAATTTTTGAAGTTACCGCAGGAAAGCAACTGAATGATTCTTCGGCTGAGGTGGTGAATTATAGTATGACTACCTTACAGAGGGCAGTTTTATTCCGCAGTAAGTAGAATGGCCTTGGTTGGTTTAGGGATTTTAAAGAGAAAAAAGTCCTCTCTATAAATATTATAAGTTTTCCTGTTCAGCCAATACCTTATTTCGCCCCTCTGAACCTTCCCCAGGCAACGAATGCGGCAAGCGAAAGAATAATGATGGTCGATATAAACTGCTCATTATGCGTCAGATGGTACCACGTAGCCAGAATCATGATGACGGCTAACCCAAGTGCTGCCAAGGGTGTTAGCATTGGCTTGATTTTTAAAACGCCCGGGAGAATTAATCCAAGTGCACCCAGTATCTCACAAGCACCAATAAATCGAACGGTTTCTTCTGAGTAGCTGTTCACGAAACTCATACCGCTTTCAGCCAATTTTTCGATGGGTGAACTGATTTTTAAAAATCCGGCCATTCCAAAGGCTGCGGTCAACAATCCTTGCACTACCCATAAACTGATGTTGAGTACTCTTGATTCCTTTTGATCCATGTCGTCTTGGTTTTTAATTTAGAATTTGAAGATAGTCAATCGGAAACTTATTTGGCGATTTAACCCTGGTGTTGATTTAACATTCATTGACTATCTTCCTAACTTATTTTTATAAATGACCTCAAACAAAATCAGAACCCGCGAACGTGTATGTGAAATTGGTTGGTTCGATGACCTTTGCGGTGGAGATACTGCATTTTTAGGGGTTCCGGATCCAGACCGAAAAAGTACTTTCCAACACTGCTTGGAGATCATCCAGCTGGCCGATCGATTGGGATACGATAATATTTTGTTACCAACTTCTTACATGGACGGACAGGAGACGCTTCCATTTGCAGCCGCTGCTGCCGTTCAGACCAAACAAATCAATTTACTCACTGCAGTACGGACTGGTGAAATCCACCCGCCGATGCTCGCCAGGCATCTGGCTACACTCGACCATATGCTCCATGGACGACTCACCGTAAACATTATCAATTCTGATCTTCCAGGTCTGAAAGAAGACCATAATCTGCGGTATGAACGTTGCAACGAAGTCATCAGCATTCTTCGTCAAGCCTGGACTTCTGATCGAATTGAACATAAGGGTAATGTATACCCCTCTTTTAGTTTGAATGCTTCACCGGTTAAACCATTTCAAAAAAATGGTGGGCCACTACTTTATTTTGGAGGCATTTCACCAGGCTCAAAAGAGGTTGCTGCACGCCAATGCGATGTATTTCTAATGTGGCCCGAACCAGAGGACTCCATTCAAGCCACCATTAAGGAAATGTCTTACAGGGCTGAAATGTGTGGCAGAGCAATAGACTTTGGTCTTCGGATTCATGTGATTGTTCGGGAAACTGAACTCGAAGCCAGGTTGTACGCCAAACACATCATGAGTCGGTTTGATCCAACAGGGTTTAACCTCAAGCACCTGGCACAGGATAGTCAATCGGCTGGCGTACAGCGACAGGATGAGGTTCGTTCGACTATGGGGGATAGCGATGATTTTGTAGAACCAAATTTGTGGATGGGAATCGGTAGAGCCCGAAGTGGATGCGGTGGCGCCATCGTAGGCAATCCCCAACAGGTATTAGAAAAAATGGAACGCTACATGGATATGGGCATCCGTGCTTTCATCCTTTCCGGATATCCGTTGATGGAGGAAGCTCAGCACTTTGCAAAATGGGTGTTGCCTAAACTTCCGAAGGCGAAACTCAATCGCCTTCAAGGACGGATCGACTAGTACGGATACTGCACCTATGATTGCATCGCTAAAAGTCGCAGACATCATAATCCTGGCAGCCGGATTGGCATCGCTCGTCTATGCCGGGGTCCGCAACGCTAAACAAGAAGAAAACGCATCCGAATACTTTATGGCCGGCAGAAATCTGCCGTGGTGGTCGGTGGCTGGTTCGATCTACGGCACCAACGTTAGCCTTAGTCAAATCATTGGTATGCTGGGCATCGGATATTCCATTGGATTCGCACAAAGCCATTATGAACTGCTTGCCATACCGGCCATCCTTACCTTGTGCCACCTCTTCATTCCTGCTTACCGACGACACAATGCTTTTACCTTGTCACAGTTTTTGGGCGATCGTTATAATGAATCTGCTCGCATCCTCTACACCTTTCTCTTACTGGCGATCATTATTATTTTATTGGTTGGAGGTTTATACATAGGCAGCCGACAACTTGGATTACTATTCGGGGGGACGGCCTACCAGCCCACTTATCTGCAAGGGATTGTACTTATTTCATCGGTATCCTGTTTACTCGTCTTGTTTGGTGGGATGCATGCCGTTGTCAAAGCCGAAAACATCATCACCATCCTAATGGTTTTGACCGTGATCACTGTTGGATTGTGCACTTTACTACAACCTGAAATAGGAGGATTTACAGGTCTTTTAAAATTGGATGCCTCTACCGAGGGTATGGATAAAATGAAACTTTATCTCCCAAGCGACCACCCTGACCTGCCATGGACCGGAGTTTTTAGCGGGCTATTGGTACTTCATGGATTTTTCTGGACAACGAATCAGTTTGAAGTTCAGCGTGCACTCGCGGCACGAAGCGACCGCGACGCTCAACTCGGTGCCATTGCTGCCGGTTTTCTGAAACTGACCATCCCCTTCTTTTCAATTTCAGCAGGTGTCGCTGCAGCCTATCTGTTCAAAACAAGGTTTGCTCAGACGGTGGTGAAACCAGATGATGCATTTATTTATTTGCTCACTCAGGTGGTGCCGCAGGGATTCGGACTTATTGGATTAATACTTACTGGATTTATTGGAGCTATTTTCTCCAGCATATATTCCATGCTCAATTCCTTATCGACCATCGTAGCTGTCGATCTATATCAGCGTCACTCAAATCCTGGTGCCAGCGACCGTCAGCTCGTTCGAATTGGACGGTACTCAGTTGTAGCAACATGTATTATGGGTGGAGGTCTGGCTTGGTGGAGTTTTGATCCGGGTTCGGATGGAAATTTTTTTCTCACCTTATCCCGAAACACCTCCTATTTTAAGCCAGGTATTGTTTCAGCTTTTCTACTCGGCATTTTATGGACGCGTGTTCATAGGATTTCTGCTACAGTAGCAATTATGGCCGCTCCCATTTTGAGTGTTTTGGTAGAAATTCTATACGCTGAATGGCTTTCAGAATTTCCACCATGGCGTGCCCTTTTCGGATTGGAACTTAACTTCCTTCACAGGGTTTTCGTCGTATTTGTTTTGTGTGTGGGTATTCAGGTTTTGATGACACTTACCGCCAGGGATAGTCGTGAAAATGTTGTGGGGTTCACTGAGTGGAATATAAGGTCAGCTGCACCACTCCTATGGTATACCATGATTCAGCTAACTGGTATTTCCTTAATATTTATGGCAAATATTCCAACCCGTTTAATGGCATGGCCAGTTGCATTAATAAGTTTGATAGCCTTAACCGGTAAGTCACCATTTAGGGATGGTGTAAGGTGGTGGAGTTCGTTACTTGCCGCGATCATGACATGGTCGATGTACTATTTCGCTTGATAAGTTATTGGGAAGCGGGACAACTGGGATTGAAAAATTCCGCGGGTTGTCAGGCATCGGTGATGAAATTGATATTGGGTTAGTTTCATTACATTTAGTTAATGAATTTTCACTCAAGAGCTGAAGTCATTATTGGCAAGCTATTTCACTTGTTTCTATCCCAAAAATCAAGATTTTGGGGTGAGCGAGCCATTCTTATAGTAGCCATAAGTAGCTATTTAGCCCATCTATTACTGATTTTATTGGTTCATTTTGGTTTTGTAACCGCTGAATCACGATTCCTAACCAGTCCAATTTCCGCGATTTATACGCCTTTCTCTTTCATCCTGGTCTATGAAGTCTATTTGTTAATTTTTTACCTACCGAAGTCGACCTCTTTTTATATCGGTAAGCAATATGAAATCATAACCTTGATCGTGATTAGAAGAATTTTTAAAGATATAGGCACCTTAGAACTATCCTTACCTTGGTTTGAAAATGATCATGACCTTCAATTCACCTACGATGTTGTGACTTCATTGATCATATATTCTCTGATTTATCTTTTCTACCACAAAATACTTAAGAGAGAGCCGGTTCAACAGGAAACCTCCGGGCAACTTGAGAAAAAGACAAGTGATTTTATTTTACTTAAAAAATCAATCTCCATTCTTCTTGTTCCGATGATGCTCCTCCTTGCCCTTTACTCTTTTTGGAATTGGATTGAAGCAGCGTCTATGGATTACCTATCGGGCATTGACGCGTTGATAAACGTCAACAATATATTCTTTGAAGAATTTTTTACCATCCTTATATCGGTTGATGTCCTCATTCTCCTGGCTTCTTTTTTCTATTCTGATAAATTCCATACTATTATTCGGAATTCCGGCTTTGTAATTTCAACCATCCTTATTAAGGTCTCATTTTCCGTTGAAGGAATATTAAACAATATCTTAATTGTAGGGGCTGTAGTCTTCGGACTGCTGATCATGTACATCCACAGCCAATTCGAAGAGAAAGAAACGATTAGGTCGAAATAAAATATTTGCCATTGCTTCCCTCTTTTTAATTGCCATGTAATCCTGGTCAATTCGTCTGACTTAAATCCGACATGGTTAATTTGCCAGAGAACTACTACTCCACAATAGGATCTTGCGGGAATACCTTGATAACCGAAATGACGCCTTTGGCGACCATTTTTATAATACCGGACAAAAGGCATTTATCCAATCGGGCAGGTTTCCCACGTAGGCAAAAAAAGAATTAAGCGTTAAATTTAGGGTTGTAGGAAAGTTTCTAAAACCATGCAATCTCACGGTGTTTGGTGTACTGATCTCTTTACGGTGCCAGTTTACGTTCAAATCTACTGAGTCATCTAGGTGTTGATTCAATTTGAAAAGATGAGCGTAGCCCTTATATAAAACTGTTTAAAGGATTTGGTCAAAAAATTAGATAGAGAAACCTTTATCCATGATCTATTGGACGCCTATTTTTTACTTAAGGCTTCGATTACAAGACTACAAAAGGGTAGTCTTAATTTGAGTAAAGTTCCGAGCGAGGTATCATGGAAGAAGAATGGATTATTCCATGTCGAATCAACGGAAGGAGAAACCCCGCCATTGCACTTTTCAATTTTAATGGGGGATACAAAAACTATCCAAGAAACCTGATAAACTTTATGACACCCATAAAATACCAAAAGGGAGAAAGAAACACATCACTTGATTGAAGAAACAGTAGAACGATACCACAGCCACCCCTTCAACAATGATGATAAACAGTTGGAGTACGGGGTCAGGTTAGAAACAAATAATTGAAGATTGATAAGATAGAAACCTATAGTTTAAGTTGAAAAAAAAGAAAAAAAATTATCCTACTAATGAGTAAAGAAGTTACCGTTTTTGAAAATAGTCAGATCCGCAGATTTTATGATGCGGAGACTGAGGTTTGGTATTTTTCTTTGGTTGATATCGTGGGGGCGTTGACCGATTCTTCAAATCCCACAGATTATCTGAAAAAGATGCGAAAAAGGGATTACGAGTTAAATACCTACATAGGGACAAATTGTCCCCAGGTAGATATGCTCAGCAACGGTAAAAATCGTAAAACCCTTGCGGGAAATGTGGAACAAGTATTCAGGGTCATCCAATCCATTCCCTCCCCAAAAGCTGAACCCTTTAAACAATGGTTGGCTAAAGTGGGTTACGAGCGTTTACAAGAAATACAAGATCCGAGTTTAAGCATAGACCGGGCCCGCGAAAACTGGAAAAACAAGGGTCGAAGTGAGCAGTGGATTCAGCAACGCATGACGGGTCAGGAAACCCTAAATAAATTAACCGACTATTGGAAAGGAAGTGGAGTAACTGAAAAAGATGAGTTTGCACTATTGACAAATATTATTCATCAGGAATGGACCGGACTCACCGTTAAAAGCCACAAAAAATTAAAAGGTTTAAAATCTCAAAATCTTCGGGATCACATGAGTGAAGCCGAATTACTGTTTACGGCACTAGCCTAACTATCCACACGTCAGATTGCAGAAACCGAGCAGGCCAAGGGAATTCTTGGAAATGCGAGGGCGGGCAAAAAAGGTGGGGCCATAGCAAAAAATGCTCGCAAAGAATTGGAAGCAAAAACAGGAAAAAGTGTTGTAACTGGGGATAATTTTTTGGCGCCGATTAAAAAAGGTAAGAGAATCAAAAAGAAATGAAATCATACCGGCAATCATTCACATAGCTTACAAACAAAATGACTCCTAATTAGGGAGAAGCTGACTCCATTCCGGAGATATTGCCCTCATTTTATTTCGGACCAATTTTCAGGATGTGCTCTAATTAAGGTTTTGACGTTCCGAATATTATGGACCCCCTCATGTGTCATTCCGGCCTATCGTGACACCCTTCATTTGATTTCTTCAGGCCTTTACAAAAGTCCAGGAGGTGACCACCTAATGGTCACCAAATTAGGTGAGCCGGAGATTATTCTGTTTCTTAATGTAACGTTCGATTCTGACTGCCACGGATTCATTATGGCCGACCTAAAAAACAGCTGAGCGTACCCATGCCCTGTGCTTGGACGTGTAGGTGATGAAAAATTCCTGGCTGTTGTGATCTTCAAGCTTCTTAAGATAGTCGGTGGTATAGCCGACATAATATTTGTCTGCTGAGGTTGATTATAAGATATAGATGAGTAGCATGAGGCCATAAAAAACAGGCCTTTTTAGAAGATTTAGCTCCACCTATTCAGTAGAGATGCGCCTTTACACATTTCAGTCATAATGAAAGCGACATTTGACAATTTGGATCTCATCCTCTACAACCCTGTAGATTAACCTGTGCTCTTCATCTATTCGCCTTGACCAAAATCCGGAATAATTAAATCTTAATGGTTCGGGCTTCCCTATGCCCTCGTAATGGTTCCGTGAAATATCTTTCAACAACTCATTGATGCGCTTAAGTTTTTGCTTGTCATTTTTCTGCCAGAAATGATAATCTTCCCATGATAGTTCGGTAAATACAAATTTCATCTATCGGCTATTTTTTTAACCAATTTATTACCTGATTTCAGTGCCTTTATAGATTCATCCAATCGTTGCTGATTGATGCGGGAAGACAACTCATGTTGCGTACTTTTTAATGCGTTGTATTCTTCGAGCGAGATGATGACCACTCCGCTGTCTTTTCCCCGATTAATGATGAGCGTTTCAAAGCTTTGGGTAACCTTATCGAGGTAGGTTTTGATATCTTTTCTAAAGTCTGAAAGTGTCGTTGTTAACATATTAGTGTACTTATTTATGTACAAAATAATGTACATATTTTCAAATATGCAAATATAAAAATGAGAGACCTCCCAAGTATGACCTTTTAAATTTCATTCTAATCTTCCTCCTGGATCCCGAAGTATCGGGAAACCAAGGACCTTCTGATTAATCCCGCATATCCGTCGCATACTTACGGGATAAACAGCTGAGCTAATAAAGGCTTGGACAATAAATCAGATTGAAAAAACTGTTAGATAAAAGTTGCCACCACAGAAAAACTGAGTTGCCACCTGATTGCCACCAGAAGAGGGGAATGGAGTCTGGCTTAGAAATGCAAAAAGCTACTTTTTACAGCAGCTTTTTGTCTTGTGCTCCCCTTACAGACGAAAGATGCAGCTACAATAAAATGATTGAGTATGTGACTATCAGGAAAATAAATGGTTGAACTTCGTATCAAATATGCAGGAGGTAGTAATTTGATTTACTTGTTCTCCTCCATAATTATTTTCAAGTCTTCCGGTATTTCCATACTTTTGTTATTGCTTTATATTTGATTTTTAAGAAAAAATAAACTTGAATGAAAACCTTAAAAATAACGATATTAATTTTATCAACTCTTTTAATTAGTTGTGAAAAAGATGATATACTTCCGATAACTAAAGATACCCAAACATTAGTAAAGACAAACCAATGGTTAGATGTAGTAGATGGATATGCAAGTTTCTTACAGTTAGATTATGATAATGATGGTAAAGATGATATTATTCAATTCGATGGATATGATGTAAAAGTTCCGTATACCTGGCCTGGCCCACAATTCTATTCTGGCAATCCTTTAACAAAAACA